>JGI24709J26583_10004663_pt1 | contig 10262 bp, 10 predicted proteins | sample BioPla2DNA1_FD_26583 | JGI IMG/M metagenome (IMG submission 26583) | reverse complement strand
TTTTTTCATTAGCGATAGTGAAACACGGTCGCCCCGGAGAACCAATCACGAAAATCGGAATCGGCCTATGATTTTTNCTCGCCGCCGGCGGGATAGAGCAGGACGACAAATTCGCCTTTCAGCGAATGGGTTTCGTAGTGGCGGCGCAGTTCGGCGGGTGTGCCGGTGACGGTTTCTTCAAATTTTTTCGTGAGTTCGCGGGCGATGAACAGCCGCCGTTCCGGGCCGAGTTCTTCTTCCACTTCGGTGAGCAATTTGAGAATCCGGTAGGGGGATTCATACAGCGCGACGGTTTGGGTTTCGGCGGCCAGCTCGCGCAAGCGGCGGCGGCGCGCGGCGGTTTTGTGGTCGAGGAATCCCTCGAAGCGAAACCCGCGGCCGTCCACGCTGCCGCCGAGGGCGATTGCCGCCGTGAGCGCGCAAGGGCCGGGGATGACCGTGACGCAGGCCCCCGCGCGGCGGACGGCGCTTGCGGCGCGCGCGCCGGGGTCGGATATGCCCGGCATGCCTGCATCCGTGACCAGCGCCAGCGCTTGGCCTTCGTGAATGCGCCGGAGAATTTCTTCTTCGCGCGCGCGCTCGTTGAACTTGTGACAGGAGATGAGCGGCGTGGTGATGCCGTGGCGTTCGAGAAGAATCCGCGTGCGGCGCGTGTCTTCGGCTAAAATACAGGAGGCGGTGCGCAAGACGCGCAGCGCGCGCAAGGTGATGTCTTCGAGATTTCCGATGGGCGTGCCGACCAGATACAAGCCCGGTTGCAGCGGGGGGGCAGACGAAGCGCCCCCCGCGGCGGATGCCGTTGGAGGGGCGGCTTCAGAGGCGGCCATGACGGGCCGGCTATTCGCGGTCTTGCTCCACCAGGCGGATGGAGCGCGGCTTGGCGAGATTCTTCAACATCTCGTCGGACTCGGAGAGGTGCCGCTTCAGTTCCAGGAGGGTGGACTTGAATTCTTCGGTGGCGGTGACGCCCTTGATTGTGCCATCCACGGTTTGCTGGAGCTTGAGAATGTTATCCACGCTGGTTGCGATTTCGGTCACGCGGCCCAGTTGTTCGGCCACCTTGTCCTGCGCCTTGGCGAGTTGGGCGGCGGTTTCCTGCTGGGCGGCGGCGAGCTTGGCGGATGTTTCGCCCTGGGCCTTCACGGCCTGGGCGGCGGCTTCCTGCTGGGCGCTGGCGATTTGCGCGGCTGCATCGCTATGGGCCTTTGTGAGCTGGGCGGCGGTGTCCGTCTGCGCCTTGGCGATTTGGGCGGCGGCGTCGGTTTGCGCCTTGGCCGCTTGCGCGGCGGCATCGGCCTGCACCTTGGCGAGCTGCTCCGCGAATTTCGCTTGGGCTGTTGCAAGGGAGGCGGTGGAGTCGGTCACGGCTTTGCCGAGCACTTGCGTGAACTCCAGCCCGGCGGCGGCGGGGGTGTCATTGCCGATGCGCGCGAGCAGATTTGATTCAATGTAGCCGGCGAGTTGGGATGCCAGTTGGAAGCGCGCAATGGCCATCAGCGTTACGAGCACCATGCAACCGGTGCCGAGCGTCAGCAAAACTTGCGGTGCGCCAAAGGCGGCGCCCGAGCCCAACAAAATCAATACGGCCACTGTTTCGGCGGCCAGGACGCCCATCGTTCGCAGCATTTGATTGCCCGCCATGCTGGAGACTTGCGGGCCGGAAGCGCCTGCCGCCCATGCGGTCAAGAGGCGGCGAATATGGCGGTGGAGAGTGGAACAGCCGGTGAGGGCCTTGCAACGCTCGGCGGCCACGCTGCGTTCGGAAAGGTCCAGCTCGTCCGGCAGGGGATTGGATTTGAGCGCGCGCGTTTGCGCGAGCCACTCGGCGGCGGACAACACCACATAGGCGAAGCCGATGCCGGTGGCGACCAGCGCGGCAAGCGCGGATGAGTTGTCGCCCAAACTTTTCTTGAGGGGGAGGCCGATGGCCACACTCAAAATAATTCCCAGACCAATGACCCAGCAAACGCCGGTGAACATGCCGTAGCCGCTGCACTTTGACTTGCGATTTTCCATCGTTGCCACCTTTCGAGTCGGATTGACTATCAACTCTGTAGTATGCGGATTTCGCGGTGGATTGTCAAAGGCGGATACGCTTTAATGTGCGCGTGAATTTTTTCCGGGTCATGACGGTTGTTTTTCTCGGGCTGGCGGGCGCCGGCCACGCGGGGGAGTGGCGCGCCATCCCGCGTCACGAAACCCGCAACGGGGAGGCGGGGGGCTATGACCTTGGCGCGTGCGAAGTCACCGTGGCGCAATTTGTTGCGTATCTCAACCGCGCGGGCCGGACGGATTTTCCCGAAACCGCGCAAATCCGCCGCCGGGGGCAGCGCTATGCCGCGCGCCGTGGCATGAAGCGCCAAGCCGTGGCGGAAGTGACGCCGGCGGACGCGGAAGCCTATTGCCGGTGGCGCGCGGCGGAAACCGGGCGGGCCATCCGCCTGCCCACGGAACGGGAATGGGAAGACGCCGCGCGCGGGGGCGTGGATGGCGCGCCTTATCCCTGGGGCTGGGGCGACGGCGGCGACCTTGCCGGCCTTGCGCAGTTTCGCGCCGGGCAGCCGGCCGCCCGCGGCGGGACATTTATCGCCAATGGCTTCGGCCTTTTTGACATGGCCGGGAATGTCGCGGAATGGTGTGCGCCGTCCGCGGATTTGCCGGCGGGCCAGCGCGTGGCTCGCGGCGGCAGTTGGGCGGAGAACGAGCCAGCGGCGCTGACCGTCACCAACCGCGCCTTTTTTCGAGAGGATTACCGCGATTGCGATGCGGGCTTTCGCCTGCTGCGGGAATGGAAGGAAACCCCATGAGTGTGAAGTTTTCCCATCGTCTGGAATATGTCGCCGCGCGCGCGGCCTGCGGTTTGGTGATGTTTCTGCCGTATCGCGTGATGCTGGCGCTGGCGTGGAGCATCATGGGGCCGGTTTGGGCATTCAATCGCAAACTGCGCGCGCGAACTCATCGCCGTCTGCGGCAGGCGCTGGGCGCGGACAAGAGCGACCGCGAGCTGGCGAGAATCGCCCGGCGCGCCTATCGCAATTTAGTTTTCACGGCGGTGGAAGGCATGCGCATGCCGGGCATGAGCCGCGCGTGGATTGAGCGTAATTTGAGCCCCGCCGCCTATGAGGAGCTTCGCTCGCAACTGGCTCCCGGGCAGGGATTCATCGTCGCGGTGCCCCATCAGGGCAATTGGGAGCTGGCCGGTCTGGCGTTGCAGGCTCAAGGCGTGCAATTGATAGCGTTGGTGCGCCGCCAAAAAAATCCGCTGATGAATGACTGGATTAACCGCGTGCGCCGCAGCACGGGTGTTGAGGCCATTGACACCAAATCCACCGCAGTTGGCGAGGTTGCGGCCAAATTGCGCGCGGGAAAAGTTCTGGCGATTTTGCCCGATTTGCGGGCGAAGGTTGGCGGCGTTCCGGTGCGCTATCTCGGCGTGGAGACCGAAGTTCCCGTTGGCGCGGCGCGGTTTGCGCTGGAGTCCGGCGTGCCCCTGTTCACGGCTGAAGTCGTGCGCGAGGGGTGGACGCGCATCCGGTGGCGGTTGACGGGGCGGGTGGATGTGACACCCAGCGCGGATACGGCCGCCGACCACCAGCGAATCATGCAGGCGATTATGACGAAATTGGAAGCCTCGGTGCGCGCCAATCCCGAGAGCTATTTTTGGTTTAACAAGCGCTGGGTGCTCGGCCCGGAAGAACAACGATGAACACGTCGCCAAGCATGGCTGTTCACGAGGCCCGCATGCGGCTGGCGCTGCGGCAGGCCCAGCGCGCCGCTGAAGCGGGCGAAGTCCCCGTGGGCGCGGTTATTTACAACAGCGGCGAATTGAGCGGGCAGGCATGGAATCAGACGGAAACGCTGAAGGACCCCACGGCCCACGCGGAAATCATCGCCATCACGCAGGCGGCGGCCGCCGCGGGCGACTGGCGGCTGACCGACAGCATTCTCTACGTGACGAAAGAGCCGTGCGCGATGTGNGCGGGNGCGATTGTTTTGGCGCGCATCCCGCTGGTGGTGTGGGGCATGAGCGACCCGCTGCGCGGCGGCGCGATGTCGCGCTTTCAAATTCTGCAAACGCCCGAACTGAACCACTCCTGCGCCGTACTTCCGGGTGTGCTGGCCGACGAATGCACGGACCTGATGAAGTCGTTTTTCCGGCGGCGGCGCGCGGAAAAGAAAGAGCTGCCTCCCGCGCAGGGATAATTCACCGCGCGGCGGGCGGTTAAACGTCCGGCGTTGGTTTGCGGCGCAGCGCTTTTTTCGCGCCGTGTTTTTTCTTGGCGTCCAGCATGATGGCTTTTTGGCGGCGCGAGCGGCGGCGCTTTTGGCGGCGGATTTTTTCGCGCTCCTGCNGGCGTTTGGTTTTCTCGCCGCGAATCAGGGCGGCCAGCTTGTCGCACAGCTCGCGCCGCGCCAGAAAGCGGTTCAGCGATTGCGAGCGTTCGCGCCCGCAGCGAACTTCCAGGCCGGTTGGCATGTGGCGCAGGCGAACGACCGATGCCGTCTTGTTTATTTTTTGTCCGCCCGGCCCGCCGCCGCGTAAAAAAGATTCCTCCAAATCCGTTTCGACGATGCCCAACTTTTCCATTCGTTGCAGAAGCTGGTCTTCTTTATCCGCGCTGACCGGGAACAGGCTCATGGCAACAGCCTTGCAAAACGCATCCGCCAAGTAAAGCCGAACGCGGGGCGGCGGATTTTTAACAAAATCCCGCCAATCACATCGCGCCTTTATCCGGCAAATCATACTTTATTCTATTTTCCTCCCACCATGTTTCGCACTCTGCGCCGGATATGTCTTCGGGTAGTGCGCCACTTGTCAGTTGTCTTATTGCAAGCAACCACTCTGGCTGCGTTTTAGCCGCGTCAATGAGATAGGGCAATACGGGAATGCCTAGATTCGTTATCTTCTGACGAAGGAGGTCGGCTTTCTCGTATTCACCTGCTTTTGTCGCCACATTCCAGGCTTCATATAGTTCATTGAAATGTTCATCTGTTTTGAAGCGCTCCTTCTGCCACCAGTATTTCCATACTGCCACCCGGTCAGGCGGGCCATCGGTTCCGCGTATGGCGGGTATTTCCGCCACGGTCCATGTGTATGTCTTGGGCGTCTCGCCAGTCCGCACGATGTTATACTTCCACTTCGTGATTTCCTGCAGCGCCTCAACTAATCTGCGATCATTTTCCAGCGCCTGTATAATGTCAGGCACAGCAGATGCTCCTAAATCAAGGATGCGGCGAAATGGTTCATTGTCATAATAAATATCACTTGGAAGCGATGATTTTACCATTACTTCTACAGGCATATTCGCCAGATACGCCGTCCAATTTGAATATGCCTCTTGAAACGATGCAGACTTGCTCTCCTCCGCCCATGCAAAGCTGCTCCATGCCGTTTGCAGGCAAGCCACGATTACAACATACCGCTTCTTCATCGCTCACTCCATTTCAAGGCTTATCGTGCGGCAATATTCAAGATTCGGGAAAGGGCGGGAGGGGGCGTTGAGCATTTGCTTGATTGGGCGCAGATTGTGGAGGCGCAGGATGGCTGCGCCGTTGCGCCAGGCGGTGTAGGAAAGTTGCGCGCTGACGAGGTCTGGGTCCGTGTCCGGGTGCAGGTGGCGCACGAGGCGTTTGCGGGACAGGCCAATCAGCAGCGGCCAGCCGAGCGCGGTGAGCGGCGCGAGATTGTCCAGAATGGCGGTTTCCTGTTCGCGGGTGAGGCCGAAGCCGAGGCCGGGGTCCAGGATGAGCCGCTCGGGCGCCAGGTTCAGCGCGGGGATATACGACGTGAACCATGCGGCGATGGTTTCGGAGGGGGTGGTGTCGGCGGGGGGCAGCGTGTTGGCGATGCCGTGCATGAGGATGACGGGGAAGTCGCCGGATTGCGCGAACGGCAACATGCCGGGGGCGGTGAGGCCGGCGACGTCGTTGAGGATGTGCGCGCCGTGGTCGAAGGCGGCGCGGGCGACTTCGGCTTTGCGTGTATCAATGGAAATGGGGGTTTTGAAGTTGCCGGCGGCGAGGCGGTCGAGGACGGGGAGGAGGCGGCGGATTTCTTCCTGGGCGGAGACGGGGTCGTGGCCGGGGCGGGTGGATTCCGCGCCGATGTCGAGGATGTGCGCGCCGTCGGCGACGAGTTTGTGGGCTTGTTCTTCGGCGGCGGCGGGGTCGGTGTATTTGCCGCCGTCGCTGAAGGAGTCGGGCGTGAGGTTCAGAATGCCCATCAGGAGGGGGGGGGGCAGGGTTCGGGGTTCAGGGTTCAGGGGGGAGGGGACGTTTTCCACGGTGTGGAAAAAAGTTTTCCACAGTGTGGAAAATTTTTGCGGGGAGGGGGTGTCGGGGGGCGAATTTTTCCACGGTGTGGAAATTATTTTTCCATGGCGTGGAAAATCTGGATTATTTTTTTCCATGGTGTGGAAAAGTTGAGTGGCTTTTTTCATGGCGCTGGATGATGGGGTTGTCGGGGCGATTGTGAAAGGAATTTTTTCCATGTTCGTTTTGCCATGCGGGCGCATTTTTTTGCACAAGCGTTTCCAGCTTTTGAGATGCATCGAAAGCAAAGACCGTTTCGGGGTGCATGCTTTGATGCGCCGCGCAAAAAGAAAGNGCTTCGAGCAACATGCCGGAGTCATGATGCTCGGGGAATTCAACGCGCTCGCGCAGGTCAATATAGCGGCTATATGACGCATAGGCTTTGTTGTAAGCGCGTTTCTCTTTTTGGATGGCCGCCATGTAATAGTGAGGGTCNGGGTAATGTGGCGAAACTTGCGACGCCTGAACGAAATAGTCAAAGGCGCGTTCCGGGTCGTTGGCCTTGCCTAACAGAAATTCACCATATCGCTGGAGGGCGGACAAGATGGGCTTGGTTGAAATCGCGGCGGCGAACATTTGGTCCGCCTCGGCCAGGCGTCCTTGCAAAACCAATTTTTCTGCCGTGGCCACCTCGCGCAACGCGCGCCATGCCTGGCGGTCAAAGCATCGCGCGACGAAAAACGCTCCGGCCGTCATGATGGCGAGCGCTACGCCCACGCTGGCGAGCGTCTTCCATTGTTTTGCGGCCTGATGCACGCCGCCGATGGTGACGCACATCGCCGCCAGCATGGGCAGGCGATAGCGGGTTGCCGGAAAAAACACCGTGTTGATGAAGGCCAGCAGAAGCACGATAAGCATGGGCAACTTTGCCCGTTGGGCGGCACGCGGGCTGGCGACGGCGAAGAGGATGAATATGGCGGCGTTCACGGCGAAGCCCAGTCGCGCGAGGCGGTTGTCGGCAAACATGTGCATATCGCGGTATGTTTCGGTGGGGGAAAAGGTCATCATGCCCTTGATGATTAGGTTGCGGATGAACACATGCGGGCGCTTGAGGGCAAAGGACAGGACTTCCCGATAGAAGGAGCCGCCCGATGCAACGGGGGCAAGGCCATGTTCCCGAAAGTATGGCTCTTGCCGGTCGGCAAGCATCTTCCAATCCCAGCTTGGCAGGGTGTTGTAGGTGGCTGTCCATTGGGGGTTGTTGCCAATGTAAAGGTTCAGTCCCCCGTTGCGCGAAAGGGGGACAAATTTCTTTGCCGCCCATGTGTTGCCCACGGCAACGGGGGCCATGACCGCGAAGGCAACGGCCATTGAAACGAGACCGGCGCGCGCGTTCTCCTTCATCAGCAGAATGGGGAATAGCATGGGAATAATAATGAAATAAGCCTCCAGCAGGCAGAGGCCGCCCATCAAAAGTCCCAGCGGGATGCTGTATCTGGCGCGCCGTTGCGAGGCAAAGGCCAGAAGCAGCAAAAGCAATCCGAAAATATTCCACGCTGGTTTCAAGAAGCGGGTTTCATAAAACAGGACAGCGGGACATGCCGCGAACAGCAGGGCTCCGAGGAATGCCCATGCTCTTGCTTTCCGGCCAAAGCATTTCAGGCCCAGGATGAATATCAAGCATGCGCTGCACACGCCCAGCGCCTGTTGAAGGATAACGATTCCTTTCAGGGTCATTCCCGACTTCAGGAGAAGGGCCAGGATGAGGGTATATCCCGGCGGCTGCCAAAACGGCAGACGATACGAGCCCCGTTCCAACGGCGCATCCGCAATCGTGAGCGCATCGCTCAAGTAGGTGGTCTCATCTACCACGGGCCACAGGAAAAGGGCGTCATGTTTTTGGCTCCACGCCAGGAACAACACCCGGACAGCGATTGCAAACATACAAACCACCCCGGCCCAATAGATGTCGCCGCGAACCGATGCTTGCCGGGGACTTGTCATGTGCTTGCCCGCATGCAACGACTTGTGCTCTGAACGGGGGCGGAAAAGTTTTGGGCAGGTCGAAGGCGGTATCGCAAAAGGCGAACGCTGAAATATGCGTCCGTCCCGGAGCTCACCTGCTCCTCACTCATCGGGCGCAAGCCAAAGAAAACGTCCAACGCCTGAACGATGCGGGCATCTTTTCCCGCAACCAATACGAATTCCGTCCGCTTGTTTTTCGCCAGCAACGTCAGCAGTCGCCCCAAATCGGCCGGGCTGTGGACGACAAAGAAATCCTTTTGGTGGAAGACGGGCGCCAGGCTCAACGGAACCCACCATTCGCTTGTCAGCACCGTTTGGGCGGGCAGGTTCGACAGCTTGTTCATCACCTGGCTGTTGAATGCTTTTTTATCTTTCAGCAGGCAAAGTCCCCAGCCTTGCAGGGCCATGCTCACGGCAATGAGGCAAAGACATGCGGCCGCAACCGGGCGGCGGCGTGTCTCTTTTTCCCGCAGGCGCGAACATGCGTCCCATGACAACAGGACTAGAAGCGGATAGACGGGGACCAGCAATCGCGGCCCCCATTGCAAGCCTCCGCTGACGGGTGTCGTCAGGCACAACGCCGCGATGAACCCAACGACTGCCAGATGAATTTCAGTCCGCAGCGGGTTTTTATCGCGGCCTTGCACAAGTCCGAGAGCGGCCCACGGGCTGAACACAAAGAGTCCGCTGACAACGGGGGTTGAAAGAATGGGATAGCGGTTCATCAACGACAGCCCCAAGTAAGCAAGATGGGCCAACAAGACCAATCCCAGCAGAACGGGGGCGGTCCACGTTCCGCGCCGTTGCGCAAAGGCGGCATCGCCGGGCGGCGAATTCGGCGGCGTTTTTCTGGCGGCCATTCTTTCCCGCAGGATTAGCCACAAGCTCAGCGCTGCGACCGGAGCGAGCAGCAGGAGGTTGAGCCATTCATTCCCGTGACCGGCGAAAAGCAATTCGCGCCCCATCCTCCATGTGTGGCGGAGGAAATGCCAGCGGGCGGCGGAGCCAGCGGGTGGAATGGGCAGATTCTGAAAGTAGTGGGCCAGCCATGTTTCTTCCGTGACATATTGCAACGCCAGAAATACGAGCGTGACCATGCCTCCCCCGGCGAGCAGGCGAACACCATTGCCCCAGTCTTTTCTGACTATCATCCTTGCGGCCATATATGCGGCGAAAAACAGGACAAGCTCGGCCCGAAAAAACACAACGGAGCCTAGAAGCATCCCGGCGAGAAAGGTCTTGGGGCCGGCAGAGGGGCCGATCCTCAAGCTCAACAAAAGCCCCGCAACCAGCGCAGCGGCGGCAAGATTGACCTCCCAGAAGGTGAAGGCATAGAAAAGAAGCGGTGTGGCGCATGCGGTAATTACCGCCACCGGAAACGCGGCCTTTTCGGACAGGACGAGCTTTGCCATGAAAAAAGAAAGCGCTACGACGAGAAGCGTGGATAGAAGCGGAAGAACGTAGAGTCCGGGGAAGCCCCAGGCATGCAAAAAGAGCGAACTAATGGCGGGGAAGAAGACGGGATAGATGGAATGGATTTGGCCGTTCCGCAGTCGGGTGTGTGCTCCGGCGAGCGGGTTGAACTCCAGTTGCGGGTCCACGTCTTTGCCGGGATATTCGATGGAGGCCGTTGTCCAATTTGAATCGGCGAGACTGGATGCCTGGAGATATTTGACTCCGGCGTCTTCAGACCAGAATGCGCCGTAATGGCCTATCCAGAGGAATACAGAAAGATAAAGGCAAGCGACCGCCGCCAAGGTCAGCATGAGCTTTCCGTTTTGTTTGACCTTCATCGTTTTCATGGCAGTGGCATAAGCGATTTTGGATTCGGCGGCTCCCTCACGGCTGCCTCCGGTGCCGCATAAAACTTTTCCATGGCGTGGAAACATTTTTTCCACACCGTGGAAAAATCCTGACGCAAAAGTCCGCGCCGGCCTTATTTTTTCCATACCGTGGAAAAAAGTTTTCCATAGCGTGGAAAATCT
>JGI24709J26583_10004650_pt1 | contig 10286 bp, 9 predicted proteins | sample BioPla2DNA1_FD_26583 | JGI IMG/M metagenome (IMG submission 26583) | reverse complement strand
CGCATCACGGACGATTGGCTTGCAATCACCATTTATCGTCTCATCAATTTGAGCAAATATATCAGCGTCAAATATTCATGGCATTCCACTTTTTCAAAAATCCCGAAGGAATTTGAAGTCATCATCACGGAGCTGCTTTTCTCGTCGTACGAGGAGAGCAAAAAGAACTACCTCAACAGCATTATTCGATTCATCATTGAAGAGGAGACGGCGTTCGCCTTCATCGGCGCGCTGTGCGAAATGATTCAGAACATCTCCGTTAACACACTGCACGTGATCGGCGACATCTACGATCGAGGACCGGGACCGCACCGCATCATGGAGGAGCTCATCGATTTCCCGGACGTCGATATTCAGTGGGGCAATCACGACATCGTCTGGATGGGAGCCGCCGCCGGCAACACGGCCTGCATGGCGCACGTTATCCGCATCGGCATCGGTTATAACACGTTCGATTTCATGGAAGAAGGCTACGGGATCAATTTGAGGCCACTCTCTTCTTTCGCGGCGAAAGTATACGCCGACGATCCCTGCGAACGTTTCAAGACACGACTCTTTGACACGCCGGAGTTCGGGTTTATCGATGACCAGCATTCCGCTAAGATGCACAAGGCGATTTCCGTGATTCAGTTCAAGCTTGAAGGACAATTGATCGAGCAATACACGCGGTGGAATATGGACCACCGCAACGTCCTCAAAAAGGTCGATTTCGAGCGCGGCGTCTACGTACACAACGGCGTGGAGTATCCCATGCTCGATACGAACTTCCCGACCGTCGATCCCGACGATCCCTTGCGCCTGTCGCAGGAGGAAGAAGAACTCGTCCGCAGTCTCGAAGCATCTTTCAGAAACAGTGAACCGCTACACCGCCATATTCGCTTCCTCTACTCCAACGGATCGACGTATCTCAGCGTCAACAAGAATCTCCTGTTCCACGGTTGTGTTCCCTTGAAAGAGGATGGCTCATTCCAAGAAGTACCGGTCACTGGAAAACAATATTACGGACGTGAACTCTTTGACGAGCTCAATGCCGTCATTCACGATGCTTACTTCCAGCCGGAGGATTCGCCGAAACGCGAACGGGCGCGCGACTATATGTTGTACCTGTGGTGCGGCTCACTCTCTCCGTTGTTCGGGAAAAGCCAGATGTCGACATTCGAGAATTTCTTCGTCGAAGACAAAGAGTTGCGCCGAGAGGTCTACAATCCTTACTTCGAGCATTCAGCCAATGAGGACACGTGTAAAATGATTCTCGAGAACTTCGGATTGGATCCGGAGACCTCGCGCATTATCAACGGTCACGTCCCCGTCAAAGCGAAAGAAGGAGAGAGTCCGGTTAAGGCGAACGGTAAGCTGTTTGTCATTGATGGCGGACTCGCGAAAGCGTATCAAAGAAGGACCGGCATCAACGGATACACGCTGATCTTCAATTCACACCATCTCGCCCTTGCGGAACACCACGACTTCGAAAAGATTGAAAGCGACATGGGAAGCTACACGCCGCGCGTCTTTATCGTCCAGCCGATGAAACACCGCTTGCAGGAAAAACATACTGATCTCGGCAAAGAGATTTCGGCGAGAATCCAAGAGCTGAGAGATTTGATCGAGGCATTCAACCGCGGAGAGATCAAGGAAAAATAATTACCACACCGCGAAAAACCCGCACCGTTATAGTTGCGGGTTTTTGACACAGACAAATATTCAACGTCATGCGCGGTGCGGTTGCTTTGAAATCATCACGACACTAGCGTTAAGTCGCTCGACAAGACCGTGATCGTGCGATGCGAGAAGTATCGGTTTCTCTTGGGCGACCTGACGGACGAGCTCGATCGCTGTCGTTTCATTTTTTTCATCGAGCTCTCGGAACGCCTCATCGAGATACAGAATATCGGACTCGGGCGCCAGTGCGCGCGCCAGAGCTAGGCGGCGCTGCTCTCCTCCTGAAAGCGTCGATGCCTGCTGATCTTTCACTGACGAGAGATCGAGTTCTCTGAGCAACCGATCGGCAACGTCGCCGTCGTACCCAGGAAGAACGACTCGAACGTTGTCTCTTGCCGACAACTGAGGCAATAGGCGGTTATCTTGGAAAACGAACAAACCGCGCTCCGGCACACCGCTGATCGTGCCGCAGTCCTGCTCGTCGAGTCCCGCAATGAGGCGGAGCAAAGTCGTCTTGCCGGAACCGGAAGCNCCGACGAAGAGAACGGGGCGATCCAAATTCAATGTCGCGCTGAAATCGTCAAAGACAATCGTCCGGTCGANTTTTTTACATAAGCCCCCGATCACAATGAGTTCTTCCCTTCGGTCTGCAACTTGAGCGACCGATGCGNCATCGGCAAGAACTGTCGAGGGGCGAACNTCGGNCGCCTTTTCACTTTGCCCGCCGNCGTGCGACTTGGGCAATCTCTCGCCGATCCGTACAAGTGCCAAGCGATACAGCGCAACCAACACCTTTTCAACGANAAATGCCGCCATGACAAGCACGACGGTCCACGCCAACAAACGCTCCATATCGAGATACAGTTTGGCGTCGTAGATCCTGCGCCCGATCGTGTTTTTGGAGAAAGCGAGTACTTCGGCCGCAACGCCCGCCTTCCACGCCATGCCGATGGCGACGCTTGAAGCGGCAAGAAATTCTTCGCGCGCCTGAGGGATAACGATGTAGCGCACAACATCTCGCTTTTTCATCGAAAACGTGCGCGCCATCTCCAGAAGTCGCCGATCGACATTCAAAAAGGCGCTGAGCAGGTGATTGTAGATCATTGGGAAGACGACAAGCCCCGAGATAAAGGACGTGAGAATTCGAGCACTCATGAAAAACATCGCGATCAGGATGAACGAAACGATCGGAACAACTTTCATCACCTGAACGATGGGAATCATGAGAAAGCGCAATCTTTCAAAACGCGATGCTGACCACGCGAGCAAAACAGCGGCGCACGTGGCAACCAAGATGCTGAGGACGATGCCCGACATGGACACCGCGACGGTCAACCANCTTTCACTCTCCGCGAATAACTGAAAGACAGCGCTAAGAACGCGATAAGGAGACGGCAATAAAAACCCCGTACCGCCCAAAGTGGAAAGGAGTTGCCACAACAAGAGCAGGAACAGCGCCCCTCCTGCCGTATAGAGTATTTTCCGCTTATGACTATCCATCGAAATAGAAGTCATCACCCGGCAATTTGCCGCCGACAGACTGCGGATTCGCTTCCATCAAAAGCTCCAAAAAGCCTGCTAATTGTCTCTGCATATCGGCACCCGCAAAGAAACGAATGTAGCAGGAAGGAATCGCTTTTTTCGCGATGGCGCCGTTGAAGATATCAAGTTCCTCGATCATGGCGGACGCCTCATCCGTGTTTTCATTCACGAAACGGATGCTCGCCTCATAGCGGTCGATGAAAGCTTTGACGGCTTCCGGGTTCTTGTCAACAACCTCCTTGCGCGCGATCAGCACGCCCATCACGAGTCCCGCATCCGCGATCACCTTTCCCCACTCCGTGTTCAGGTCAATCGCCGAGCGAAGATCCGTTAACTGTTGCTGCGCAACCGTCACGAACGGCTGTGGCAGGAGAGCGACAGATCCTTCCTCTTTCGCGATTTGCGCGACGACGGCGGAGTGGTCATTCTCCCACTTGAGCTCGACACCTGTATTGGGGTTGATCTCATTCTTTTCCAAGAGAAGGCGTAAAACGTACTCAGGAACAGCTCCTTTGCCCGACGCGTAGACCGTCTTGCCGACNAGGTCCTTTAACGTATGGATGGAATCGCCCCGTTCCACGACGTGGAGAACGCCGAGCGTATTGATCGCGATGACGGCAATTTTTCCTTCTGTCTTGTTATAGAGAACCGAAGCCAAATTTGATGGCACTGCGGCAAGATCGACATCCCCTCGAACAATCATGGGAACAATCTCTTCCGGCGAAGCGACAAGCTCAAACGACAGATCAAACGATTCGCGCCCTTTCTCTGCCTCAATAANAAGCGGCGCAAGTCCCATGCTTGTCGGACCTTTCAGTCCCGCGAGTTTGAAGTGAACGCGCGGAGGATTGGATGGCCCAGGATCACTCGGTTTCACAGAAGCAAGCGGCTCCGTTGTCGAGCTCGGCTCCGTATCCGGCGTTGTCGTTCCGTTAGTCGCACCATTGTTCACCGGCGAACATGAAGCGGCGAGTAGCGAGATGACGAGCGCAAACACGATCAATCTCGTCCGTTTTTTTGTAAGCATGTCTCCCTCCTTTTTCCCCGCCTTTACATCGGCACGTGGAAATCCCGCTTTTCCATTATTTTCAGGATACAGCAAAAATTNATCCGACACAGCGGAACATGAGCTGCGTAACCTAGATAACGATCGGGCACCGCTTAGTTCATCTGTGACCCTCCATGCTACAATGTTCTAAAGCATTGTAGAGCTTTATCATTAAACTAGGACGGGTAAACTGCCGTGAAAATATCTCGCAAAAAGCATACCACTCTACTCCTTCTTTTGAGTGTCGCCCTCATCATCACGGGAATCCAGGCGTCCTGCTCAATTGAAGATCCGCCCGAGACGGTCGATAACGGTTCCACCATGACGAGCCACACTATGACCGCCCCAACGAGTTCGACTACGACTCCATCTAGCGAGACGACTATTCCATCCCCAAAGCCATCTGAAAAACTTCCCAAGCTGGAGGGGGCCGTGGCCCTTACTTTCGATGACGGTCCCGGAGCACATACGGGCCGCCTGCTCGATGCGCTCAAAGAATACGACGCAAAGGCGACATTCTTCGTGGTCGGCAGAGTAGCGTGCGAAAATGAAGATAATATGGCGCTCATTAAACGCATGGTCGATGAGGGTCACGAAGTTGCGAATCATTCTTACAGCCATTTCGATTTTCTCAAAATTTCGGATAGTGCCGTGTTAAAGCAAATCAGCAAAACGAACGAAACGATTGCCTCAATCACGGGGAAGATCCCGACACTGTTGCGCCCTCCGTATGGCAATTTTGATAATCGCGTCACNCAATTGGCCAAACAAGAAGGGCTCGCTATCGTGCTCTGGACANCAAGCCCGGAAGACTGGAGATATAAAGACGTCGACTACGTCTGCAATTTCATGCTTGATTATATAGAAGCCGGTAACACTTTCTTGCTCCACGACGTACACAAAACGACGGTGGACGGCGTGATCAAGGCACTGCCCATGCTAGCGGAACGCGGCCTCAAGCTCGTCACCGTCAGCGAACTCTTCGATCTGAAACCGGGCGATATACATCCTGCCTCTTGGGGAGGAGGGGGAGAATAAAAGAGTCGCTCACACTTCTTTTTAATCGAATCGAAAGCGCATTTTCAGAGACGTGACGCGAACACATGCACCCGTACGTCATATCAATTGAATCGAAAGCGCTTTTTCGGGCGCAACGACAATCCCGCGCAACTTTACTCCATGTTAAAATGGCCNGAGTGTCGTAAAGCTTAATCTTACAATGAGGATTGGTAAACTATATGAAAAAATCTCGCATGAAGCACATCTTTTCGCTCCTCCTAATGGCCGTCGTCGGTGTCGCCCTCATCATTACGGGAACGAAGATATCTTCTTCGAATCAATATCCTCACGAAACGATCAACAGCAATCCCACATGGACAACGATGCCATCGCAAGATACCTCGAGTGCTACGACGAGTTTGACCACTATAATAACGGAGACACAAACGACGACAGAGGACAGTCAAGAAAGCTCGCCTTCAACAGTACCAACGACCTCCGAGACGACGCCTTCATCTAAAGAATCTACAGTCACAAAGCCTAAAACGACAACTAAACCACGTACAAAGCCACCAAAGACGACGCCTAAGCTTAAGGGTGCGGCCGCCATTACCTTCGACGACGGTCCTGGGGGGCATACGTCTCGTCTTCTCAACGCGCTCAAACAATACAATGCAAAAGCGACGTTCTTCGTGATCGGTAGCGGAATAGCCAACCCTGAAAATCAAAAGTACAATAGATCACTCATTAAGCGCATGGTCGACGAGGGCCACGAAGTCGCGAACCATTCTTACGACCATAAGGATTTTACAAAGCTGTCGGACAAGGATGTGTTAAGCCAGATCAGGAGAACGAGCGATGCCATTTCCTCCATCACCGGAGAAAAACCGACACTTTTGCGGCCTCCGTACGGCTCATTCAACCGCCGCATCACGAATCTGGCGGAACAAGAGGGGCTTGCTCTCGTGCTTTGGTCGCCGAGTCCGGAAGACTGGAAATATAAAGACGTCGACTACGTCTACAACTACATTATCGACCACGTAACAGCCGGCAGTACGCTCCTGCTCCACGACATACACAAGACGACGGTGGATGCCTTTATCAAGGCGTTGCCCGTGTTGACAGAGCGCGGCCTCAAGCTCGTCACCGTCAGTGAACTCGTCGATCTGAAACCGGGCGACGTACACCCGTCTTGGTGGTGGAGATAAGTGAGCCGAACAACTTCGCTCCATGCTATAATGGCGGAAGCGTCGTAAAGCTTATTTTTCGATTAAGACTGGAAAACTGCCATGAAAAAGTCTCGTATGAGGCACATCCTTTCACTCTTCCTTATGGCCGTCGTCGGTNTCGCCTTCATCATTACGGGAACGCAGATATCTTCTTTGAATCAATATCCGCACGAAACGATCAATAGCATTCCTACATTGACAACGATGCCATCGCAAGAGACATCGAGTGCTACGACGAGTTTGACCACTTTGACGACAACAACGGATACACAAACGACAACGAAGGACAGCCAAGAAACCTCCCCTTCAACGGCGCCGACAACTACCGAGACGACGCCTTCGTCCAAAAAAACAACTGTTGCAAAGCCTAAAACGACGACAAAGCCATACACGAAGCCGCCCAAGACAACGCCTAAGCTACAGGGCGCCGTGGCTATTACCTTCGACGACGGTCCCGGACCGCACACGGCTCGCCTTCTCGATGCGCTCAAAGAATACGATGCAAAAGCGACGTTCTTCGTGCTCGGCGGGTATTTGGTTGACAGTGCAAAGAAGGACAATTCGGCAAATAGGGCGCTCATTCAACGCATGGTCGACGAGGGCCACGAAGTTGGGAACCATTCTTACAATCATCCCGAATTTATAAAGCTGTCAAACGATCAGGTGCTGAGCCAGCTCAGAAGAACGAGCGACGCCATTTCCGCCATTACCGGTGAAAAGCCGACATTATTTCGACCCCCGGGCGGCTCATTCACTCGTCGTATCACTAATCTGGCGGAACAAGAGGGGCTCGCTCTCGTACTTTGGTCGCTCGACTCGAATGACTGGAGGCAGAATAATAGAAATGTCGACTACGTCTACAGGTACATCATCAACAACGTAAAAGCCGGTAGCACGCTTCTGCTTCACGACATACACAAAACGACGGTGGACGGCTTTATCAAAGCGCTACCCGTTTTGATCGAGCGCGGTCTCAAGCTTGTCACCGTCAGCGAACTCTTCGATNTNAAACCGGGCAATGTACACCCGTCCTATTGGTGGAAATAAGAGAGTCGCTCACCACCACTTTCGTCAAATTGAAAACATCTTTTTGCAAGTGTCGATTAGACCGCAGCGTATATAGGGCGTATGAGCGAGAACCCATACGTATCATCTCAGTTGGATAGAAAGCGCTTTCTCATACGCGTCGACAAGACCGCGTCCCGTGTCGGAATGCACGAATGTCTGCGGGAGATCGGTTCCGGGACGATCGTTCCCCTCAATCAGAACGGGCCCCTTCGGCGTGATGGCGACATCCCATCCGACGTATCGTGTCCCCGGATATTTTAATGCCGCCCGTACGACGAGCTCCTTAACTTGATCGATCATGGGCAATTGGATGCCCGCAAAGGGAAGATTCGTATCGGGATGATGCGTATACACCGTCCCGAATCCGACCGCGCTATAACAAGGATGCGTGATACGCCCATCATCCGACAATTTCGTGTACAACCCGCCGGCGCTCATGTTGTCGACGACGGAACCTTTTCTGCCGATACGGAGAACCATGTAGAGCACCGTCACGTCGCCTAGCTCATTGATGCAGGTACATGTACGCAACGTGTTGACGGAATCTGCATTGATGGCGTTTAATTCGCTGTGTTGTCGCGCGGCTTCTTCAATCACAACCTTGCCCTCGCGGACAAGTCGGTCAAACTGCCCTCGCGCCTGTTCCCGCGTCAACTTCTCAACGCCGTCGCCACCGCAGCCGCTCGCAGGCTTGGNGAAGACTGTGTCAAATCTCCCAACGAACGCCTCATACGCCGCGCAATCCGCATGGCGCANGTCGATAAAATCGCGCCCGAGAAACTCGCGGTAAGCTTCGTTGAAAAGACCTTTATCCTTAATGACACGTGCTCTCTCCGGCACATTGCACCGAAACATCACGGCGTTATCTTTGTACTCCGTCGCGAACGTATCGCGTATCGCGGGCTCGCGCTGACGATCGAAACCGAAATTCATATAGTTGAGCCATGTCGTTCCACGCTTACGGTAGCAGTCGATGAAATCAAACAAGATGGATAGCGAGGATCTGCCGCTGCGCTTCGCCATCGTTCTCGTAAAACCGAAAACATTTTTCCATTGAATTGTAAAAAGACGACGAAAACCCATTGTGAGATTTCCTCCTGCCCGCTCGTAGACAAAGTCGCAATGACCGTCTCCACGAAAACTAGAGTCATTATAAATCCGAGGCAAGAGAGCGTCAAACAAATGCCAAAGCAAAAGAGAGTGAACGCAACTGCAGACGCGCAACAACACCATCACGTATCGCACGATTGAACGGGCACGCCCCCGAACGCAAGATGTTGTTCAGCAAATACGACGTCAATGAAGATGGGACAGGCTTGCACTACACGTAGTGTATAATATTTCAACGGTAAGATGCGGTTTATAAGTGTGAGTGATATGCATCTTCCGCCAAGTGCGGGGCTATCTGATGATATTGTTGTTGAATTGATATAGGGGAACGACCCGATGAAACGGATAAAAACCATTATCTTTTTGTGTTTCGCCGCCACCATGGCATTCATCGCGTTCTCGGGGTGCCAAAGATCTCTCGTGGTGGATTTCGAGCCGCTCACTGCTCCGTACTCCGATGTGAGTCTCACCACGGAAACTCAAAACAGCTTGCCTTTGCTCGATCGCGATTTGCCTTTGCTTACCGGGAGAACTTCGCCGTCACCGGGTACGACCATCCCGCCCGCCACGGGGGANCGGAGCGATTCCTCCACGACAACGGAAGAGATAATCCTGACGACAAAAACTAAACCGACAACCACGACGANGACCTCGACGACGACGACCACAACAACGACGACAACAACTGCGAAAAAGACAACAACTATTACCACAGTGAAAAAGACGANAACAACAAAAAAGACAACCACCACTGCAAAAGAGACAACAACGACGACAGAGACGACAACAAATATATCGACAACAGAAGCACCCACAACAAGTAATACGACGAAGGCGACCGAAGGAACGAACCGCCCCGACCTAGCGCTCGAAGTCCTCAGACTAGTGAACGAAAAACGGGCGGCAGCCGGTCTGAACGCTCTGACCATGAATCAATCGCTAAAAAGCGGGGCAGAACTTCGCGCTACCGAAGTTGCCATCAAGCAATCTCATACACGACCTAACGGGGAACCGTACTATACAGCCGTCAACCCGCCTATGTGGTGCATAGAACTTATCGCTTGGGGAGGATATCGCGCAACGCCGGAACAAGTCGTCAACGGCTGGTCCAATTCAGACAGACATAGTAAGCACTTAACAGATCCCTACTACACGGAGGCCGGCGTCGGCTGCTATCAGTTGAATAAATGGCCGTACTGGTGCTGGTCCATGCTCTTGCGCTAACGATCGGCCTTCTTCGGCAAGTCGTCGATTTTACATCCCATGAATGCTTCGATTGTCGGTCTGATACCTTGATTGACGCGCTTGACGTGGTCGTAATATTGGTAGAAGTCGTAACTCCCCCACGGATTTCCCTCGATGACGCAAGGTCCCATCTCGGAGACAGCGACATCCCACCCCATGTGCCCGTACTCGTCTTCGCCTTCCATGATCTCCATCATCATATCGACCATTTCCTTGAAGTACGGGACTTGGAAACTCCCGTCGGAAATCGCCGCACCCGTAATCGGATGGAAGTCGTAACGCGTTTCAAAATTGAGGTCGAAGACGGAATCATTCACGACCGCCTGCGAGATAAAATACCCCTCCTCATCCACGGCGACGCACGATGAACTCTGACCAACCTTGAT
>JGI24709J26583_10004649_pt1 | contig 10288 bp, 11 predicted proteins | sample BioPla2DNA1_FD_26583 | JGI IMG/M metagenome (IMG submission 26583) | reverse complement strand
TAGGCCATGCACCGGTCCAGCAGGTAAATAGATTCGGCTGCGCTGACTTCATAAACCGCGGCGGACGGATTCCCGCACCGATTCATAGTTTCAAGAACTGAGTGCCGGGGAGGTTCTTCTTTTTTCCGGATTCCGGCGGCAGGCACGCCGGTCTCCACCAAACCCTGGACCACCGGCATGCCCCGCCTTCTCATCGACCATGCCGGAACCTGCCGAACCAGTACTCCCCTGCCGCCCCCGACGGGCGGGACCGGACCGGCTGCAACAGGCTTTGAGAGACGGGCACCTCCACCTCACGCTCACCTGAGAGGATATACAATGGCGGTTGCCGGCCGACAGATACCCCGCGAACGTTCACCATGCCGCCGCCTCCACCCAGTGGCCTGACTGCACCTCAACCATGGCCGGCGACCCGGAAGGGGCCGGACACGGCGCAGGCCGGGAAAACCCTCTGTCGGCGCCCGGTGCGGCGACGAGCCGGCGTGTATACGAGTGGCAGGGGTGATCAAGGACATCAGTAGTCGGTCCGAGCTCGACAATTCTTCCCTTCAGCATGATGGCAACCCGGTCGCTCATCGCCCTGACGACCCCGAGGTCGTGGGAGATGTAGAGGCAGGCCGTATGATAGTCCCGGCCCAGATCGCGGAAGAGCGTGAGGATCTGGGCCTGGACCGAGACATCAAGGCCCGCCGTGGGTTCGTCGGCCACGATGAATTCGGGTTCCATGGCAAGAACGCGGGCCAGGACCACCCGCTGATTCTGCCCTCCGGAGAGTTCGTACGGCCTGCGGTTTAGGTGTTCCTCATTGAGCCCCACCATCTCGATCAGGTCTCTCACCCGGCGGCCGATACCTGCACGGTTTTCAAGCCCGTGAATCCTGAGTGGCTCGGCAATACTCTCACGGATGCGCATCCTCGGGTTGAGCGAGGCATAGGCATCCTGGAAGATCATCTGCATCCGTGGCCTGAATCGTCGAAGATCCCTTCGAGAAAGAGCCATGATATCGGTGCCGTCGAAGATGACGCGGCCGCTGGTAGGTTCGATGAGGCGGAGGAGAGAACGGCCAAGCGTTGTCTTCCCGCACCCGCTCTCACCGACGAGCCCGAGCGTCTCGCCCTTTTCGATCCCGAACGATACCCCGTCAACCGCCCGGACCGAGGTCCGGTGGAGAAAGCCCCTCGAATAATAGGTCTTCAGGTCACAAACGTCAATCATACAGCATACACCGTGCATAATGGCCGGGCCCGACTTCTACGAGCCCCGGATGTTCAATTTCACACCGCCCGGCCCCACAGGAGCACCGGGGGAAGAACCGGCACCCGGGCGGCGGGGCGATCAACGATGGAGCCGATCCCGGGATCGGTCGCATGCCCTTTGCAGGCAGGGACTCCAGGAGACCCCGGGTGTAGGGATGCGCAGGTGAGGAGAGGACCGCATCGACCGGCCCGATCTCGATAATCTCCCCGGCATACATCACCGCAACGCGCGCGGCGAGGCTCGCGGCGGCTTCGATGTCGTGGGTGATGAAGAGGACCGAGCGCCCCCGGTTGACCTCTGAAAAAAGGTTGAGGATCTCGCGTTTCGTCACGGCGTCCAGGCCCCTCGTCGGCTCGTCCGCGATCAGGAAAGACGGGTTGCAGGCGAGGGCAAGAGCAATGAGAGCCCGTTCGCGCATCCCGCCGCTGAAACGATGAGGGTACTCCCGGGCCATCCTGGCAGGATCGGTTATCCTGACCTGGTCGAGGAGCTCCACGGCCGCCGCCTCTGCCTCCGCCCCTTTCAGCCCGCGGTGAAGGGTGATCGCTTCAGCAATCTGGTCGCCGACCCTGAGGACCGGGTTGAGTGAGGTCCCTGAATTCTGGAGAACAACGGCGATCTCACGCCCCCGAACCTTCTGCATCTCCTCTTGTGGAAGAGAAAGGAGGTCTCTGCCGCGGTAGAGGATCTCCCCCTCGATCCGGGTGTTCGGCTGGAGAAGGCGCAGGATCGCCATCCCGAGCACGGTCTTCCCCGAACCCGTCTCGCCGAGAAGGGCGAGGGTCTCTCCTGCCCGGATCGTGAGATCGACGATATTAGACGCCTTTACCACGCCATCGGCTGTCGGAAACCCGACTTTCAGCCCGCGCACACAAAGAAGCGGATCATCCATCCTCATACCCGCATCACCTGGAAACGTGGATTGATTCGCTCCTCACAGGCATAGGCAAACCACGCAAGGGCAAGGGAGATGACCGTCACCGCCAGGCCCGGCGGGATCAGCCACCACCAGAGACCCAGGACGATGCCCCCGTTCTTGCTTGCCCTCTCGATCATCTGCCCCCAGTCCACGACATTCGGGTCCCCCATCCCGAGAAAACCAAGACCTATCCCGACAAGCATGAAATGCTGAGCTGACGTGACGAACTTCACGCCGACAAGAGGGAGGACGTTTGGGAGGATATGCCGCGCCATGATATAACCGTCCCGGGCACCGAGCGCCTTTGTTCCGACGACAAAATCAGCAACGGCAAGAGAGAGCACCTGAGACCTGATGATCCGCACGCTGCCGAGACCGCCGAGGAGCCCCATGATCACGGCAGTCACGTAGATCCCCGGTCTGAAGAAGATCGTGAGGACGAGCAGAAGGGGGAAGAACGGAATGGTCATCATCACGTCGAGAAAACGCATGACGGCCTCGTCGACCCTGCCGCCATAGTACCCGGCAACGATACCAACGGCCGTACCCATGACGACCGAGACCACGGCACCAAGGAAGCCGAGGACCATGGTCGCCCTCGTGCCCCAGATCAGCCTGCTGAAGATATCCTGGGAAAGGTCGTTTGTCCCAAGGAGGTGCGTGGCGTCAGGGGGGGCGAGGGGCGGCCCCGAGATCACGAAGGGATCGAACGGCGCGATCACCGGCGCAGAGAGGGCGACCCCACAGTACGCGAGGACGACGCCGAGGCTGAGGTACAGGGCGGTGTTACGCCCGGGCATCGTTCCCCACCTCCACGCGTGGATCGACGAACGGGTAGATCATGTCGGCGCCGATGTTCGCCACAATGACGATGAGCGTGTCCATCAGCAGGATCCCCTGGAGCAAGGGGAGGTCGCGGACCTGAAGGGCCTCAAAGGTGAGCATTCCGATACCCGGCCAGGAGAAGATCGTCTCGACAAAGATACTCCCGGTGAGCATCCCGGCACACTGGAGGGCGACCCTCGTCACCATCGGGAGCATGGCGTTCTTCAGGGCGTGCCTCCGGAGAATCGTCATATCATCGAGGCCCTTCGCCCGGGCCGTGACGATGTAGTCTTCGCCGGCCGTCATGAGCATCGAGTTCCGCATCAGGTAGTATGTCCCGGTCACCGAGAAGAGGAAGAGTGTGAAGATTGGCAGGGCAGCATGGTTCAGCACGTCGAGGGGGTCGATCCCGGTGTCGAGGGCGCTGAGGCTCACGTAGCCGCCGAGCGGGAAAAGACCAAGATAAAAGGCGAAGACGAGGAGGATCATGAGAGCGAGCCAGTATGAGGGGATCGCCCGGAGAAAGATCATCCCGTTCAGGAGAGCGACGTCGGCCTTTGAACCGCGTCTCCACCCGGAATACGCCCCGATCGCAATGCCGGCGATGATGGAGAGGATTGTCGCCGGAAGGAGGATCACGAGTGTCCAGACCAGTTTCTCAGAGATCACATCCAGGACCGGCCGGCTGTAACTCAGGGAATAGCCCCAGTCTCCCTGGAGGATCCCGAGAAAATAACTGAAATACTGGTCGATGAGAGGACGGTCAATGCCATAGGCGTGGTTGTACGCCTGGACGACTTCAGGCGGCGCGATGACGTAGATCCCCTCCAGGTACAGGGTGATGTAGTCCCCCGGCATGAGGCGGAGGATGACAAACATGATGGTGACGCTGATGCCGAAGGCCACCGCTGAGTACAGGAGCCTTCGCAGAAGATATGCCGCTCTCATGGTCGTCGGTCTGACGCAGGCACATCCCCGTCCGGGATGTGCAAAAAGAGGGGGAGAGGTCCTATGAAGCCTCTCTCAAACCCTCTGGCGTCGCGAATCTACCTGTTCACCTCCGTACTTGCCGGCTTGATGTGCGAGAGGATGTTGATGTCGCCGCTGCCTTCGAGGATCAGATCATCGAAGCCGGCAAACCGGTCAGAACGGTAGGCGTTGAAGGAATCCATTGAACAGACCGGGATACAGGGAACCTGCTCGGAGAGGATCACCTGAAGCTCGTCTCCGATCGCCTGCCTCTCTACGGCGTCCATGGTATTGCCGAGTTCGTCGATCAGATCGTTGAAGGTGGCATTGTCGAAGTGGTAGTAGTTATGGCCGCGTGGACTCTTCTGGAAATTATCCAGGCGGCTGATGTCGTCGTGGAAGAAACCGGGCATACCGTCGAAGTGGACAGCGGTCTCGCCGATTCGCTTTTTGTACGCAGAGGAGTCGGCCTGGAGGTTCTCGACCTCGATCCGGATACCGAGTTCGGCATCCCAGTCTTCCTTCAGGACCAGGACAATCTTCTCGTCGACCTTGTTGATCGACGCCTTGTCGCCGAGCGGGATCGTGATCGTGACCGGCGTGTTGTCGGGCCCGTACAGGACGTTTTTCCCGCCTTCGGTCTTCAGGGTGAAACCGGCGTCGGCAAGTATCTTCTTTGCCTTGTCAAGGTCGTAATCATACAGGCCGTTTGTGTCCTCGTTCACCTGGTCGCCTGCAAGGGAGGGGACCAGGAAGACCGTATCGGTCGGTTCGGTCGCAAGACTGTCGATTTGACCGCACATTCTGTCCCGGTTCACCGCGTGGCTGAGGGCCTGCCTGAACCCCGTGATGTTTGCCGGATAGACGTCACAGGTGAAGGCGACTTCGTAAGCCTTCCCTCCCGCCGGAATCTGCGTCACGCCGATCCCCTTCTCGCTCTGGAGCGAGCGGGCGGTGGCAGGAGCCAGATCGTAGACGTAGTCGACTTTGCCTTGCTTCAGGACGAGGATCTGGGTGTCCTGGGAGGAGTAGAGTTTCCGCACGACCTTATCGACGTAGGGCAGCGTCCCGTGATAGTTCCGGTATGCCTCCAGTTTGTAGGAATCCCCGGAGACGCTCGAGACGTACTTGAAGGGGCCTGAACCGATGTACTCAGGATCCGATTGCTTGGCCGGGTTCTCAATAGCCGACCAGATATGTTCGGGGAAGATCGCAACGCCCGGCCCGGTCGAGAGGATGTCGGGGAAAAGGGGCATGCAGCAGTCGCAGTAATAGACCACCGTGGTGTCGTCGAGAGGTTCTACCGAGGTGACGTGCTTCAGGACGCCACTGTTCTTGAGACCTTTTTCCTTGAGGTAGTCGTATGAGAAGACCACATCGCTTGCAGTGACCGGTTCACCGTCGTGCCAGGTCGCTCCTTCGGGGATATGGAATGTCCAGGTCGTCCCGTCGGCCGAGGACTCCCAGGATGTCGCAAGCCAGCCGATATGGCCCTTGTCGCGCGTTCTGGTTACGAGCCCTTCATAGATGAGGGAGCCTTCCGGGACCCCTTTCGCGTCGATATACGCCGGTTGCAGGAGATCGCGTTCGCTGCTGACCGCAACGACGATCTGGCCGTACGGGATGTTCAGGGTGTTATGGGCGGCAAGAGAGAGAGCGGCCCGATCGAGGCCGCCGCTGCCGCCTGCATACGTGGCGTTCAGGTAGCCCTGGATCGCCGTTGAGAGTTCTCCCTCCGAGACGAGAGTGTCACCGTCAGTGTCGCCTGGGACGGCGGCGGAGGCCGGCACGCAGCAGGCGAGGAAGAAGACGGCACAACACAGCAGAATAATGCCTGGTTTCCTTCTATCTATCATTGTTCACTCCTCCTTCTTTGTGTCGCGTCCACGGTAGAGATACCAGGCGCCGGCACCGATCACGATCACAACTACTGCAAGGCCGCCGAGAAGAGGAAGGACCGAAGTTTCGTCGGGCTCGTTCTCCTCTCCCGTTGCACTCGCAGCCAGCGTGTCCTGCGCCTTCGGCGTGGCAGCGGTGGTCGGCTGCGTGGTCGGGACTGACGTGGCCGCGACCTCATCCATCTCTTTTCCTGAGATTGCAAAGATGGAACATCCCGGGGATTCGGCCTCAAAGGTGTATGAACCGTTCACCGTTCCGGTCAGGGTTGTGTTGAGGGAGGTCCAGTTGTCCTCATACCGGTACAGGGAGACTTCGGCGGCGCTGAAGGTCTGGTTCTCCACCCAGTCCACCGGGACGCTGAAACGGATCACCACGCCCTCGATAGACCCGTTCACGGCAGGAATGGTGATATTGTAGTAACTGTAGACCTCTCCGGGCGCCGTCGGGACCGTCGCGGGCAGATCGATCTGATGACAGGAGGCGCTCAGGTCATCAGGGAGCTCAGTGCCGGAGACGACCATCTCTGTGATCTCCTGTTCTTCGATCAGGATGACCTGTCTCTCCCCTGTATCTTCAGCCGAGGCGGTCGTCGTGGCCGCGCCCGACGAGCTGCCGCCGTCATCACCGGAATCACTCCAGTCTGGCTGGCTGACCGTGACCTGGCTCTCGGGGATCGTGCCGTTCGTCATGTTGACGATGTCATCCCAGGCCCCGGAAAAGGTCCCGGTGCCAGCCGTCCGGGCCTGCACGCGATAGACGATCTCGTTCTCACCGATCACCGAGAACAAGACTTTCTGCCCGGAAGTGCCGTACCTGTCTGCCGGATGATCTGTCCCGGCAAAGACAAACCCGTCAGGGATCGTCTCCACAACTCCGCCGGCCAGAATTCCTTCGACGAAGAGCGTCACATCCAGGGTGTTGCCTTGCGCAATATCTGTAGCAGAAAGAGTTCGTTCCACGGTAACGTCTTCAGCCGCTGCCGGGACGATACACAGTATGATACACAGGCAGGAGATCAGAAAAGATTTCAGCCAAAAATCATGTTTATTCACAACATGTACCTCCGAATTTAATGGTTTGTTCAAGTAATATATTTGTATTTTACTTAAACGCATTATTATTAATATAGGTATCTATTTTTCTTCTGCACGTGGTGTCGGAACGGTGGAATTGGTGGGATCCTTAGCGAGATAAAGAATGGGTATAACACTAAAAAAAGCTAAATTACGATCGTTTGGAAAAAGGGGGTGCAGGTATATATGCGGGGAAAATGGGTTAAATATAATAAATTAACTGGTTGGGAGAATACGGACAATAGATTCGGCACATTGTCAAAAACAAAACGTCGCATAGCAACATGACACTTCCTCCCCGAGCATCGCCTGCCATAAATCATCAATTAAGATGAGCCGTCATTCCATTCCCCGACATCACCCACACTTCTATCTGCCCCGGATTGTATCGATATGAGTAACTCTTCGAGCAAGACCCTGGTTGCAGGGGGGTTCAGATTATCTGCTGCCGGAGCGATATATTTGCCACCCGATACGGGCCGGTCAACGATATTGCCGTTCTGCTCCGGAGACATCACTTAAACCGGGGCTCTCGGGGACTCGAATTCGTTTTTTTCAAAATCTGGCGGACGCTTTCATGAGAGATCGAATCGATATACTGAAGTTCGACAACCTTGTCGGCCAATAAACGTAGTGACCAGCGGGAGTAACCCGGAGGAGGTTCACTGCAATACAACGCAATGAGTTTTGCCTCGAAATCGGCATCAATTTTTTTATTGTGATCACGATCCGGATTTTTCCCGGCCAGAGCCTCTGCAAAACCTCCCATGATAAACCGTTTCTTAACCCGGCTGATCTTCCGCATGCTGATGTTGAGCACCCGGGACAGTTCTTCATTCGTCGAATAGCATGTTTGGTACTCACCTTCATCGCACCCAAGGAGAATAAGGGCGTTGATCACTTTCTGCGATGAATGTCTGCCTTTTGAGATAATCGCCGAAAGTGCGTCACGTTCGTCGCAGGTAAGAGTCACGACATACTTTTTCATTATAGGGGAGTACGGCGCTCATGAGATATCATAATTGCGACAACCAAGATTTGACATAATAGAAAATTATCGGGAACTGATCTGGCATCGCCGGGTTTTAACGAGCGCAGAACGGGCAGAAACTTTAAATGAAGAAGCTTCCATCCGGAACGCAGAGAAAAATTCCCCTGCCGGTTTACACAGGCGACCCTGGCAATGGCTGATTCACACCCTTAACGCCTGCCCAGGCAGGGAAGAAACTGAGCTAGGGGTCCATCCCATGAACGATTAGACCGTATATTACGACTGAAAAGAGGGGGAGACCTATGCACCGGTTCATCGACTGGAACGAGCTTTGGAAGGCGATTCACATACGTTCGCCCGAACATATCGAGAAAATCCGCGATCCCGCTGCCCACTGGGACAGGCGTGCCACCGCCTACCGGCGGGCCACCCGCGGCGAGAAGCGCGCGACGGAACAGGAACTTGCGATCCTGGATCTCGCGGCCGGCGAGACCGTGCTCGATGTGGGTGCCGGGACTGGAAGGCTTGCTGTGCCGATTGCCCGGACCGCCGACCACGTCACGGCCCTCGATCCGTCTGGAGGCATGCTCACCCTCCTCCGTGAGCAGATGGCCGCCGCAGGGCTGACCAACTACTCCACGGTTACGATGCGCTGGGAGGATGCCATCATCGGTCAGGATATCGAGCCNCACGACGTCGNCATCGCGGCGTTCTCGCTCGGCTTCTACGACCTCGCCGCCGCCCTGGAGAAACTCGACGCCGCCGCGCTCCGGGCGGTCTACCTCTTCTGGCACGCGGGTGAGTGGCGGGGCCCCGGCGAGATGGCGCTGTACCGGGCGGTCCTCGGGGAAGAAGCGGCCATGCGGAAGGGGTACCCAGACTACATCTATCCAGTTAATATCCTCCACGACGCCGGGATCTACCCGAACGTCAGGATTTACCACGCAGGCAAGGACACGGTCTACGAATCAGTCGAAGAGGCCGCCCGGACCTGGGCGGCAAGGCACAGCCCCGACCAGGAGGACCTCACGCCCATCCGGGAGTACTTCGACCGGGTGCTCTCCCGGAACGAGTCCGGGAAGTACGTCGAGACGACGGTAAGGCCGAGCGCCGCGGTCTGGTGGGTAAAGGGTGAACAGATGACCGGCCGATAGCTATCAGCGCCGGAGAGCGCTCCACCGTCCACAGTCTTTGCGCCTCCAGGGCATTTCGCAGCCCTGACACTGGACAGGCTCATGAAACGGCAGACCGGCCCTCCCGGAGGGGCTCACGTTCCCGGACTCTTTATATACCCCCAGACGAATCTCTCACAGAGATGCAGAACTATCCCCATGTCGACCTGAACGCCATCGCATGGGCGGCGATGGATCACTACGGCTTTATCCCGGAGTTCCCGCCGCCCGTCGTCCAGGAAATCGGCGCTCTTGCCGCGAAAGTCATCCGGGACGCCCCAGGCGACCCCCGCGACCTCCGGTCGCTCCTCTGGTCATCGATCGATAACCACGATTCACGGGACCTCGATCAGATCGAAGTCTGTGAAGAAGGGTCGAACGGAGAGATCCTGGTCAGGGTTGCGATCGCCGACGTCGACCTCTGCGTTCCTAAGGGATCAGAGACAGACCGGCACGCCTGCCATAACGGAACCTCGGTCTACACCGGTGTCGAGACCTTTCCGATGCTCCCCGACCGCCTTTCTGCGGGCCTCACCTCGCTCCTCCCCGGAGAGGACCGCATGGCGATCGTCATCGAGTACACCGTCCTCCTGGACGGGAGCACCAGGCCCGGCGATATCTACCGGGCGATCGTCAGGAACCAGGCAAAACTCGTCTACGAGGAGGTCGGCGACTGGCTGGAAGGACCGGCCCTGTCCCACGGACGGTCAGGGAGACGTCCGGCCTCGCGGAGCAGGTCCTCCTTCAGGACGAGGCTGCCATGCGCATGAAGAAGCGCCGGACCGAGCAGGGAGCGCTCGCCCTCGAGACCATCGAAGCAGAGCCGGTCATGACGGACGGACGGGTCGGCGGTCTCGTCATCCAGCAGCAGAACCGTGCGCGATGCCTGATCGAGGAGTTCATGGTCGCAGCGAACGGCACTATGACGGCGTTCTTGAGCGACGCCGGTCTCCCCATGATCCACCGGGTCGTACGGAAACCGAAGAACTGGGAGGGGATCGCGAGGGAGGCGGCGGAACGCGGCGAGGCCCTGCCTGCCGAGCCGGACGCGGAGGCACTTACACAGTTCCTCATCCGGCAGAAGGCGGCCGACCCAGACCGCTTCCCCGACCTCTCCCTGACCGTGGTGAAACTCATGGGAGCGGGTGAGTACGTAGCGTTCCGGCCGGGTGACGAGCCGGTC
>JGI24709J26583_10004648_pt1 | contig 10288 bp, 5 predicted proteins | sample BioPla2DNA1_FD_26583 | JGI IMG/M metagenome (IMG submission 26583) | reverse complement strand
TACTTATATCGCCGAGGCATAGAGAAAAATCAACTGGGATATGCATCCGCTGTTGGTTTAGTACTATTAGCAATTGCATTATTTATTAATATAATCCAGTTGATATGGAATGGAACATTCAAAAAGGAGGAAAGATAAATGGGTAAACAAGAAAACTCCTTTGAAATAGAAAAAAAAGTGGGCATGGCGCTGAAAACAAGAATATTATCTGTAATTGCTACTTTGTTTTTTGCTGCCCTTGGTATTATCGTGGTATTTCCGTTCTTCGTAATGGTAATTGCCTCTTTCCGACCAGGTAAGGATATCATTCGTTATGGTCTGGCATTACAAATTGATTTTGATGTTATGTCTTTTAAAAACTATAAATATCTTTTTACTGGAAACCATGCATATTTTACTTGGTTTAAAAACAGTTTAGTACTAACTTTATTATCCGTAGTATTGACTCTAATCGTTTGTTATTTTGTAGCTTATGGTNTGTCAATGTATAAATTTAAATTAAGGAACTTTCTGTTTTTCCTAGTTATTGCTACCATGATGGTTCCATTTGAGATATTGATGCTTCCATTGTTCCAAGAAATGATTGATTTAAAATTAATCGATACTACAGCAGGTGTTATTTTACCGGGATTGGTTAGTGCATCCACCGTATTCTTCTTCCGACAATATATGATGGGACTACCCCATGAATTGTTGGATGCTGGACGTATTGATGGATCAACCGAATACGGTATTTGTATCAAAATCATGTTACCAATAACAAAACCTGCCTTTGCAGCCATGGCAATTCTATCTAGTATGGGTGCTTGGAACAGTATGTTATGGCCATTATTAGTGTATCGTAGTGCAAGTAAATTTACATTACCAATTGGTCTAAACACCTTGTTAACTCCTTATGGTAACAACTACGACCTCTTGATTGCTGGTTCCTGTTTTGCTGTATTACCGATCTTTGCGATATTCTTGGCATTCCAGAGCTATTTCATCGATGGTATGACAGCTGGAGCAGTAAAAGGCTAAGACTATTATAGGGTTGTTATAAAAAAGAAGTTATAAAATATATAATTAAGTAATTAGATAAGAATTAGTCAGTGATAAATTTATATAAAATAAGATGAATTGGTAATCTCCAGTTCATCTTATTTTTTAAGAAAATGTTTTAAGATTTCGCATAGGTTCACCGGGCCGGGTACCAGTATTTCACAAGTTTAATATGGCTAGGTGAATTTTTTTAAAATCTATGAAATTAATTCCTTGAAACAGACCTTTATTCATAGGATTGATATTATGATATCCTTATCTTGGATAATCGAAGATGAAATGTTTATAGAAATATGGTAGAATAAGATTACATAAAATACAGAAAAAAGGAAGGTGTCTCAGTGAATCATACTAATATGAAAATGCGTAAACGCAAACACAATCTGGTTAAGATTTTAATGTTTCTAATGGTTATCAGTATGATGCTTCTTGCTTCTGCCTGTAGTAAAAAAGCTGACAAGGAAAGTGAAAGTGTTAATCTTGAGCAATCGGATGATACAAGCCCTGCAGTAACCAAGGAAGCTGAAGTAGAGAATACAGATGATGACCAAGAGAAAGAGGAAGAGATCGAAGTAGAAGATACCTTGATTGATTCCGCTTTTAATAGGGTTACCGTACATGATCCTTCTATAATAAAAGCAAATGGTACATATTATGTATTTGGTTCCCATGTAGTTGCGGCTCAATCAGAGGATTTAGTATCTTGGAAATATGTAAAGAACAGTAATCTAGGCTATAGTATAGCCAATGAAGTATACCCGAATCCCGAGGGAATGTTTGCAGAACCTCTGGTTTACTCCGAAGGTAAGGGGAAGAGTGGGCTCTGGGCTCCTGATGTTATTTATAATGAAACTATGGGAAAATATTGTTTGTATATGAGTATCGCTGGTGGCCCCGTAGTTAAGTCTGCCATTGCCCTTGCTGTTGCAGATGATATTGAAGGACCCTATACCTATGTTGACACCATCCTTTATACCGGTTTTACCCCTCAGAATGTAGATCAAACGGATGTGCTTGCGGTGTTAGGAGAAACTAGTCTACCCTCAAGGTATAACTATGATGGTTCATCCAATGCGAATTGGCCCAATGGTATCGATGCAACTGTTTTTTATGATTATGAAGGAAACCTATGGATGGTTTATGGTTCCATGTCCGGTGGAATCTATATCTTAGAATTGGATGAAGAGACTGGTAAAATTGATCGAAATGTAAAATATCCGGTTGATAAGAATTCAGATCCATATTTGGGTAAGAGAATTGCCGGAGGTTTAAAACAAACCGGAGAAGGCCCTTANATTATGTATGATAAAGAAGCTGGTTACTATTATCTATTTAGTACCTATGGTTATTTGACAGCTGGNTCTGGTTACCATATGCGTCTCTTCCGTTCGGAGAATCCCGATGGTCCTTATGTGGATGCGGCAGGAAATAGTGCCATTATCTCTTCAGGAACCAATGCTGGGATTGGAATTAAATTATTTGGTGATTATAAATTCGGGAACATGTCACTTCCCTATGTATCTCCAGGACATAACTCTGCCTTTGTTGATGAGGATGGAAAACGCTTTGTCATCTATCATACCCGTGGTGTAGATCAAGGTAATAAAGAAGGCCACCAAATCCGAGTTCATCAAATGTTTGTCAATGAAGATGGTTGGCTAACGGTAGCACCTTATGAATATGCTGGAGAGACCTTGCCTGAGAGTGGATATCCATCTAAGGATGTTATCGGGGAATATGAAATTATTTTCCATGGACTATCCAATCAATCAAACAATGTGAAACCTGAAACACCAGTTTTAATTCGTTTAAATGATGACGGATCCATATCAGGTAGTGTAGAAGGTACTTGGGAAAAGAAAAATGGTACTCCCTATGTTGACTTTGTTTTAAACGATCTTATCTATAAAGGAGTATTTATCCGTCAATATGATGAAAGTGCTTTTAACTCCAAAGAGAGAAATAAAATAATGACCTTTACCGCCCTATCCAATCAAAATGATTGTATCTGGGGCAGTATGGTTATCCAATCAAAATGATTGTATCTGGGGCAGTATGGTGGATATGACGGATGAATTGGCAGTTTCCTATGATGCTGCAAATATTTCACTACCCACTAGAACAAAGGTAAATCTTGATTTACCCTTAGTTGGAGGCTATGGTTCCACGATTACCTGGTCTTCCAGTGATGAAGCCATTATTAGTAGCAGTGGCGAGATTACACGTTCCCCAGATGAGGACTTAAAAGTAACCTTAACTGCTTTGTTATCTAGGGGTAGTGCTACAGAAGAAAAGACCTTTAATATTACTGTAGAAAAAGGATTGGTTTCCAATACCAACAATCCGGATGGTATTATAGCTCATTACAAATTTGATAGTGGAAGTGAGTTGGAGGACTCCTCAGGAAATGGATATACCTTAGTTAATCATGGGGTTACCTTCAAAGATGGTGCGGCTGTATTTGATGGTTCTTCTTATTTGGAGATACCATCCAAGGTTATCAAATCAGAATTCATCACCATCTTGATAAAATTTAAAGTTGATAACTTTAATCAAACCAACCCATTGCTTTCCTTTGGTGATGATCCAGAGCAGTGCTTTGATATTACCGTTGATACGGATGAGACTATTACGGTAACTTTGCTATCCAAAAAAACAGATCACAGTCAATCTACAGTTCCTATTCCAGTAGGAGAATGGGAAAAATTCGCCTTCAACAGTGGTGGAACGGACAGTATTGATGGATATAAAGGAGGCTCCATTGCTGCAATCAATGGTCAAAGAGCATGGCGTGGTAAAACCTTTGGTGAGTTAGTCGGCTTTGCTGTGGACGGTACTAAAAGTTATATTGGTATGGATCAGTTAGGAAACTATCTACAGGGTGAGATTGATGAGATTACAATATATAATTACTATATTGGAGAAGCCGGCCTGAAGATCTATACGGAATAAAATGAAAATCAAATGAATGTTGAGTAAGGAATGTACATACCCACTGGGTGGAATAGAGATTTAATTAAAAGGGGCTGTCGCACGAAATGTGCGGCGCCCCTTTTACATTAGTGATGTTTATCACATATTAAATTTACAAAAATAGCATGTGACTATCAATCCAACAGAGACACGTTCTCTAAAAAACTTTGAAGGCCTGTATTCAGATCTATTAAAGTACAGCATTTATTATAAATACAACTTAAAACTAGCATAAATAGATGAAGAAAGACTATTTTTAGGCAAAAAGGAAGCTGCCGATTCATGATTTTTCAATCGATAAAGCGACAGCCCTTCTTTTCTTTTTGGTTTTACTAAGTTTGAGTCTTAAACTGTGTTGCAAAACTCATTCATCAGCCAATGGTTAGACGTATGATTAGAAGTCAGGAGCAGCAAATAGCTGGATCTTGTAAATCTTAATTTTACTTCTAACCCTAATTAGTAAAAGAAATATGTGTTTTTAGAAATTAGAAATACTTGAGTTTATAAATTCCAGCCCTTTGGTAGGTAAGATTTGGTCTTGCTAAGCATGTCGTTCACCAAGGGAATTACATCTTCTTCTTTCGCTTTGGCTTTGACCAAGGGATCATTTAAGAATGCTTTAACAACTAGGTCTTTCTTGTAAGTCAGAGCAGCTTCAAGGGTATAGACATGATTTTCAATGTGAGGCATAATTAGTTGACGAATTTCTTCCGGAAGCTTACCTGCAAATACTGGTGTAATAGAGTCTTTGCTAAATACAGCATTGGTTTCAACAACAGCGTTGGCTGGAAGATTTGCAATTTGCAGATATGTATTGGGGATATTGACATTACTTACAATTCGTTTTAGTCCGCAAAGAGCCTGAATTAATAATACTCCTTCTTCTCCGGAAGATTTAAGTTGAATTTCTTCCTCTCTAGATACCAATCGTTCACTTCTTTCTAAACGTTTCTTTAAATCATCTTTTCTCCAATCCACTGTGGTAAGTCCAAATTTCCAGCTACGTACAGTTGCTGGATCATTTAGGTATTCATCACCGGGCATAAACTCTGCTAGGTGGCGATCACCTGCTGCTGCGATTAAGCCGTAGCGTTTAAATAAATCAAATTTTACAAGGTGAGCACATTCAAAGCTATTATTAGCCCAGTTATTATCATTTTCACAATAGCCCTCTCTACCATGTTCCTTGATGTATGCTTCATATACAGGAAAAAGATCAATTCCCTTATAAGATGCTTGGTCAAACCAGGTAAAATGATTGATACCAAGGACATTTACATGAATATCATGGCGATCCACACCGGAAAGACCAAAGGTTTTCTCGCAGATTCCCTTTAGAACATTCTGAGTTCCGAAGACTTCATGACAACAGCCGAAGGCTTTTATCTGTGGGAATATTTGATATAAGGTCTTAAGGCAAAGGGACATAGGATTGGTATAATTAATGACCCAAGCCTTTGGGGAGTGTTTTTTGATAGCTTCTGCTATGGTGACAAACATAGGAATGGTTCTAAGGGCTCTTATGATGCCACCAGGACCTGTAGTGTCTCCTACAGATTGATAAATTCCCAGTCGTTCTGGCAGGTGGACATCCCAATACATTTCATCAAAAGTGCCAGGGAGAATGGAAATTATAACGAAATCACAACCACTTAAGGCTTCCTCTAAACTATGGCAGGTCAGATAATCCCATTTACCAACTGCATCCTTGTGAGCGGTAATGCGATTACCGATAATTTCATTGTTTTTTGCTGCCCTTTCATCAATGTCGTAGAGACGGACGGTTCCACTCATGGAGTCATTCAAAGCCAGGTCACTCATTAATGTCCAGGCCCAGCCCCTTGATCCACCACCGATATAAGCAATTGTTACATCTGAGACTTTGTTATTTGCATACTTCATATACACTTCTCCTTGTTTCATATTTTTATTTCATTAAAAATATTTAAACTTACTTGATCGGTTTATCTATGCCCCAATTATTTAAGAATAGGGTATTTAGTAAAAAAGAATTTAGCTTTTATCTCTTTTATATATTGGTTATTATACCACAATATAGTATAATAAGGCTAATATAAGGATACTTCAATTTGGTAGAATCATATTATTTAATGAATAGATCACCAATGCCTTTGTGCATTTGTAATAAATATAGAAGGTATTTTTACAAGTGATTACTAAATTAAGAAGGTCATAGAAGGAGGCTAATCAATTGCTTAATATTACGAAGTACTGGGAAAATCCCGATCATCTGCACATTAATTGTGAAAAACCTCGCGCCTATTTTATTCCCTATGAAAGTATGGATAAAGCAAAAGAGGCAATTAGAGGGACTTCTGACTTTTTCAAAAGTCTTTCAGGAAATTGGAAATTTAAATATCATGATTCGGTGGAAGATGTCCAAGATGGTTTTTATCAAGAAGATTATGATGTAGCTAGTTGGGATAATCTAGTGGTTCCATCCAACTGGCAAATGCATGGCTATGACAAGCCCAATTATACCAATATTAATTATCCATTTCCCTTTGATCCACCCTATGTTCCCAATGAGAATCCAGCTGGGGTCTATGTAAAAGAATTTAACTTTGATAAAAAAGCCGGAAAAACAGTAAAACTAGTGTTTGAAGGAGTGGATTCTTGTTTCTATGTTTGGGTTAATGGCCAGTTCCTAGGATATAGTCAGGTAAGTCATATGACCACAGAATTTGATGTTACAAGTCTCGTTAAAGCTGGTAGAAACCGTATTGCTGTCATGGTTTTAAAATGGTGTGATGGAAGTTATCTGGAGGATCAGGATAAATGGAGATTATCTGGTATCTTCCGCGATGTATATTTGTTAACTAGAGATGAAGTACATGTCCGAGATTTATTTATAAAAACAGATTTTAATGAGGATTTTTCGAAAGGATATCTTGATTGCGAAATTGAGACTACTTCTAAGCATCCGGTGAAAGCAATTTTGGAAAGTCCAGAGGGGATTGTATTAGGAGAGCAGGAAGTTGTTGTAGAAGAGAATGGTAAAGTTCATTTTGAAGTGGAAAATCCATCCCTTTGGTCTGCAGAAACACCAGTCTTATATCATTTGTACTTATGTTCCGGTGAGGAAGTTATACCGGTAAGAGTAGGATTTAGAAAAGTAGAGATTAAGAACTCTGTAATTTTAATCAATGGAAAACCGGTTAAATTAAAAGGGGTAAACCGCCATGATTCGGATCCTGTTTTGGGACAGGCAGTTACTGTGGAACATATGAGAAGAGACTTATTTATCATGAAGCGCCACAATGTGAACGCAGTAAGAACATCCCATTATCCTAATGATCCAAGATTTTATGAATTATGTGATGAATACGGTTTTTATGTGATTGATGAGGCGGATTTAGAAACTCATGGTTGCCAGCATGTGGGGGATGTTCATATCCTAGCAGCGGATCCTAGGTTTGAAAAGGCTTTTGTGGATCGAATGCAGTTGATGGTAGAGCGAGATAAGAACTTTACCTGTATCTTTATGTGGTCCTTGGGAAATGAATCGGGACATGGAGGTAATCACATAAAGATGGCAGAGTGGGCAAGACAAAGGGATCAAAGCAGGTTACTACATTATGAAGGTGCCACTGGCTGGGGTAAGAATGAAATAGATTCCTCCTATCTGGATGTAATTAGTAAGATGTATCCACCTGTAAGTGAGTTTGAAGAAGTTATTCTTAAAGATAAAAAAGATAAACGACCTTATTTACTTTGCGAGTATAGCCACGCAATGGGAAATGGCCCTGGAGATTTGAAAGATTATTGGGATGTGATTTATAAATACCCGAGATTTTCCGGTGGCTTCGTCTGGGAGTGGACTGACCATGGGATTAAAACCACAACAGAAGATGGAACTCCTTATTATGCCTATGGTGGAGATTTTAATGACCATCCCAACGATGGAAACTTCTGTGTCGATGGATTGGTTTATCCCGATCGAACTCCCCATACGGGTTTATTGGAGCTTAAGAATGTAATAAAACCTTTCCGTACCGAGGTGGTAGACTTAAGTAAGGGTGAAATCAAAGTTACCAATCTCTATGATTTTATCGATAGTTCCTCTCTTGTCTTAGAATGGACATTGGAAAAGGATGGAGAGGCTATTGCAACTGGTGAAGTGAATAACCTAGTAATTAAGCCACAGAAATCCAAGAAGATACTTCTTCCTTATGACTATCCTCAAACAGCGGATGGAAAATACTTCTTAACAGTTGCATACTTGCAGAAGGAAAGCACACCTTGGGCAGAGAAAAATTATGAATTAGGCTTTGATCAATTCGAATTGCCCCTGGGTAAGGTAGAAAAACGCAAAATTTCAGTGAACAGCCTTCAGGATCTTTCCCTGGTGAAATCCGAAGAAGGTATTACCATATTAGGTCACGACTTTGAATATGTATATTCATATCGGTTAGGAACCTTTACCAGCATGAAATATCGTGGCCTTGATTTGATAAGAAAACCGTTGGAGTTTAATATTTGGAGGGCTCCTACGGATAATGACATGTACATTCGTAAAAAATGGCAAGAAGACGGATTTGAACGAGCCAAAAGCCATATCTATTCTACTGAGATTATAAAGGAAACTGCTAAAGAGTTAGTTCTGAATACCAAATTATCCCTAGGAGGATATCTTGTAAAGCCAGCCCTTTGGCTTAACTGCACCTGGAAGGTATATGGAAATGGAGATGTCTTAGTAGAGACCGATGCAAAGGTAAGAGAGGGAATGTCCTTCCTTCCAAGGTTTGGTATACAATTTACTATGCCGGAAGGAAATGAAAGTGTGGAATACTTCGGTTACGGACCTCATGAAAGCTATATGGACAAACATCGTAGTACTAGAAAATCAAGATTTGCTACCACTGTAGATGCTATGCATGAGGATTACCTAATGCCACAAGAAAATGGTAGTCACTATAGTACGGATTGGGCGATAGTAAGCAATCATCAAGAGATCGGTTTACTATTTGTGGGTATGGAGGATTTCTCCTTTCATGCTTCCCATTATACACCACAGGATTTAACTGAGGCAGACCATCCCTACAAACTGAAAAAGAGAAAAGAAACGATGGTTCATCTTGATTATAAGATGAGTGGTGTTGGATCCAATAGTTGCGGACCTGAACTGTTACCTCAGTACCGGTTTAGTGAAACAGAATTCACTTATAAAGTTAAGATAAAACCGGTGGCTAAGGGAGAGATTTCTTTGATTGATACGGTTAGGACAGAAGTTGAAGCATAAACAATAGCTAAATCATAGTTAGAATGTATAGACAGTCAAAACGAAAAGATTAATAATGTATCAAAAGGGATGTTGCCTATGCTTTGGAAGAGTTAAATCCAAGTAACATTGACAACATCCCTTATATATTATTTTAGAGCATATTATTTTCTATCTCATGAAGCATTCTTTGGTTTTTGAAAAAACAGCCATAAGGCAAAACCAAGTAGTAGGATACTAATCCATTGGGAGGTGGATAATCCAAAATAGATCCCTCGGATAAGATCACCCCGGACAAATTCCATAAAAAATCGCATGATACTATAGAGAACAAGATATAAGGCCAAGGTGTTTTTCGAGCCTTTTCTCTTCTTTGCATAGATAAATAAGATGATAAAAACAATAAAATTTAGGATACTTTCGGATAACTGAGTGGGGAACAGTGGAATGTTATTTGGCGCAACTGGAGAATTGTGAAATATGATATGGCCAAATCCTTCATAATGAATTCCATAGCAGCATCCTGCAAATAAACAACCTAATCTTCCAAAAGCGTGAGCCAGGGGAATAGCAGGAGTTATGATGGATATTAGTTTAAAAATCGGAATATGATATTTTTTACAATAAATAAATACCATAAGTAGTCCACCAATTAATCCTCCATAGAAGATAAAGCCCCCGGTAAGAAGATGCATGAATAATTCTTTGTTGTTCATTAGATCATCCCAATGGGCAATGATCCATGGGGCCTCAATGGTTAGATATAAAACTTTTGCCCCAATAATAACCCCAATTGTTCCAAATAGAATTGAGAAGATAATATCTTCGGTTTTTATAATCCCTTTTCCTAAGTAAACGGCCACACAAGTAGCGGCAAGAACACCGATTAAAACCATTAGACCGTACATTGCAATTGTACGTCCCATAAACGTAATATAGGGTAACATAAAGCACCGTCCTTTGTGGTCAAAAAACTGCCGACAAATATTTGCCGGCAGTAATTTGTTGTTTTAAGTAGATTAAACAAGTATC
>JGI24709J26583_10004638_pt1 | contig 10299 bp, 13 predicted proteins | sample BioPla2DNA1_FD_26583 | JGI IMG/M metagenome (IMG submission 26583) | reverse complement strand
GTATCTTCAACGACATCAATTTTTATTTGTGTAATTGAATTTGGTGTTTGGTCAATTTGAAAGTTATCAAATAGAGTAATATTAGATATTGTTTCATCAAATACAAATGATTTACCACCAACCTCATCTTGTTTAAGATATAACTTATAAGACATACCATCATTATAATTAATAACATCAGTAATGGTTGTATTTTGTGTAAGATTATAAGTAATAATTTCTTGACCTTCTAAGTCTAAAATAAATGATTCAGATGTTTCTAATGAAGCATAAGTTTTAATCAATGGAATTGTAGAAAGCATAGCGTTTTTAGTAATCACAATATCCTTCTCATAATATGCTGGAGATTTAAATGTTAATTTAAGATTACCATCATCAGTAGTTCTTTTTAAGATTTCATTAGGTCTTTTAACTAAATCAGCATCAATTTTTCTTTGCTGCCTGATATATTGTTTAGATTCTTTTCTAATAGTCATAATATTATCAATATTTTTATATAAATAGTTGTAGAATTATAAAAATATAAATATATTTGATTCTTACTCTATTTATATTTATAAAAAAATATAGAAATATGGAAACTCCAATTAGTTATAAAAGAATTGAATTAAATATAAAAAATAATCTTGAAAAGGAACTTATAATAAATAATAAATTTAAAGAAATTATTACAGAAGGTTATAAAATATTAACTTATCAAGAAACATATGAGAAAGATGGTTCTTTAAATATTGTTATTGTTTGTGAGAAATATAATGGTAAAATTATATTATAATAATTAAACTTTAACTTTTTCCCATATATCAACTCTAAGAGTGTTACCCCATTTGAAAATCATTCCACCAAAACCAGAGTTTTTTACTTTATTACCAATACATCTAACTTGTGCATTAACATTAAATATATTACCTTTCTCTTCAAACTCTTTTTTACAATCATCATAAAAATTAAATGGATCTGAGTTGAAGGGATATAATTTATTTAAGGGATATTTTATAATATATTCATTACCAGTGACGATTCTTTCTTTATCTAAAGGATTAACATAAAAAAATATTCTTTTCAAACCCCATTGTTCAAAATCTTTAGTGTATGTGTTTGGTTTTGCTTGATGTGGATCTAAATATCCAGTATTTTTATCTGTTCCATAATGATATAAAACAACATCATCACCTTCAATATTCATTTTAGATTGAATATCATTTGGAATATCCTCTCTCCAATTAAAATCTAATTGTGATTTATTTTCATTTATAATTTTAGTATATTCTTCTTTTATTAGTTTAATAATATTCATTTTTTTAACATTATTTAATATAAATAGTTTGATTTAGAATAAAATTATACTTATCTTTGTTAATTATAAACTATTTATAAACAAATAAATATTGATAATTATGAAAGACTATAAAAATAAATTATTGAAGAACTTTAATAGGTTAAATGAAACAAACATTGAATATCCATTATCACATATGGATGATATTTCTAACATTATTATAGAAGAGAATGGTAAAAAATTATTCAGTGGTTGTGCAAATAATAACATTATTTGTGAATCATCTCTAAATAGGTTGTTAGACCACGCTAAAAATAAAGAATTTGCAATAATAACAGCTTATAGAAATGTTTTTGATAAAAAACAAAACATCAAAAGAAATAGAATTTTAAGAGGTATTTTAAATCAAAATAAAATGGGTGTACATCAATTGATTGGTCATTGGAGAGAGTGTCAATTAAAAGGTGTTGATTATGATAAATGTCCAGAAGATCAGTTGGTTGATTCTGTTGAACGTTCATATTTTGTGGCTAAACCTGATGATATGGATAGTGAGGAATTCAAAAAGTTGATGTTGCAATTGATGACAATTGAAGGACATACTCAGGATTCAATTCTTTATCATGATGGTAATTTTGTTTATGTATTGGGTAGTGAAGGACAAGTTTATGATAAGTTTTCAGATTTAACTTTAAATAAAATTGCACAAGCATATTCCCGACATATAAAAAAACAAAATATACCATTTGTATTTGAGGGAATGGAAATTCCTGGTTCTAATAGTGGAAAGATGGTTATGAAATATGAAAATATAAAATATCTTATATAAATAAAATGATATTTTAACAAAATTTAATAGTCAAATTATTTGTAGTTTACAATAATTTGACTATTTTTGTATTATTAATTTTAAATGAATATATATGAAAAGAATATTAACAAGTGAATACGTTGGATGTGGACATCCAGATAAATTAGCTGATTTGATATCAGATGCTATATTAGATGCTTATTTGGAGCATGATAATAAATCTAAAGTGGCTGTCGAAACTATGATAAAAGATAATATTGTTGTAGTGGGTGGCGAGATCACTTCAAATATTAATATTGATATTGATTCAGTTATTAGAAGAGTATTTGATGATGTTAAATATCCTTCTTCGCACAAATTAAAATCAAGTGATATAAAAATTATTAATTTGATTGGAACACAATCACCAGAAATTAATAATGCAGTTTTCACAAATGATGAAATTAATGCTGGTGATCAAGGTTTAATGTTTGGTTTTGCATCAAAAGATACTAATAATAGATTACCATTGGGAGTATATTTATCTAAAACAATTGCAAATTATTTGAATAAAGAGGGTAAATATGGACCAGATTTAAAAACACAAGTAGTTGTTGCAGAAGATGGTGATACAAAAACAATAGAAAATATTTTAGTCTCAACTCAATTTGATTATGGTTATGAATTAGATGATGTTAGAGAAGAAATTGAATATTTAATTAGAAATAATAAAAATCAATTTATTGATGAAGATGTTTTTGATTTAATTAATTCAAATACAAATATTATTATTAACCCATCTGGAACATGGAGAATTGGCGGTCCTATTTCTGATTGTGGTATAACTGGAAGAAAAATTGTTGTTGATCAATATGGTTCATATTGTCCTGTTGGTGGTGGTGCTTTTTCTGGAAAGGATTCGTCTAAAGTTGATAGAAGTGGTGCTTATTTGGCTAGATATATAGCAAAAAATATTATTGAATGTGATTCATCAATACATTCTTGTCAAGTTCAAATTGGTTATATGATTGGTAAATCTGAACCTTGTTCATTTTCTGTAATTCCATATGATAAATATAATAATATTTATGGTTGTGAAAGATATTTAAAAAAATTAAATGAATTTTGTTTTAATATTTTCCCAACAAAACCACATGAAATAATTAAAAAATTTGGATTAGATAAACCAATATTTTATAAAACAACTTTTAATGGACATTTTGGAAATAATATTAATGAATGGGAAAAAATAAATTCAAATATTATTCAAGAATATAATAAATTTTTTTAAATAAGATAAAAAAAAGACTTTACTAAATTAATAGTAAAGTCTTTTTTTTATTAAAACCCCTTTGGTTTGTAATAATATTTAAATTTAATTTCTTCTATTGGATATGCCTTCATAAACAACTCCAAATATTTTTCATCTGATATTAAATAATTACCTTTATATAATAATCTCTGCTCTTCTGAATATATAGAATCATCATATTTTTTAGTTTTTTGTATCGTATTGATAATCTCAAATTCTGGATTAGTAATAATATTGTTTTCTAATTCTTCAATTAAATTTTTTATACGTAAATTGTATTTTGAATTATAAATTTTCATTTTCTCAATATATTTTTCAAAAACAATATTAGAGTCAATATTTTTTCTAACCAATTTAACTAATTTTTTTGGATATAATTTATTTGGTGTACCAAATCCAATAATATGTTTCACATGTGGATTAGAATTAATTTGGTTTAATATATCAGGTTTAATATATAAAAATTCATCAATAAGCACTACAATATTCTCACTTCCATGAATTTTATGTGTACAATCCCATTTATCACCATTAATTAAATCTTTTTTTGAAACAGAATAACTATTAGAAAATATATATTTCATTTTACTATTAGGTAGTAAAATGAAAACCGTAAATCCTCTTCGTTTATATAATTGATATAAACTCACAAGTTTCAATGTTTTACCAACTTGTCTTGGTTCGATAAATAATTTTTTATTATGCATAATTTTATTATTTTAATTAAAAAACAAATATAGTGTTTTTATGATATATTAACAATAGTTATTTGGAAATAATAATTATTAAATATATCTTTGTAATGTAACAAAAAATAAAGAAANATGAATTATAANATTATTAAAGATGAAGNAAAATTAAAAGAATTTATTAATTGGCTTCCAGAGTTAGATATTCATGAGACATATTATGTTTGTTTATTTGCTCGTTCAAAATATTGTGATAATGAAATTACTTCAGATAAACAACAATTAAAAAGGTTTACTTCGAATAAAGAATATCTATTTGATAAAATAAAACAATTGGAAGTTGAGATTGGATGTTATAAACATAAGGGAACATCAATTCCTGAAAGTTCATTAGCTTTATATATTAATCCGAATCCAAGAGATTTTGAAAAAGCAGCAAAGAATAGTTTGATTGAATTAGCTAAAAAGATAACTGAACCATACAATGGTTATAATCCGCATCAATTAGTTTTATCAAATATTCAAAAATCAGCTTCAAATAAAAGATATATGGATTTTGATTTTGATGGTGTTGAAGTGGATTATGTATTGAATAAATTAGAAAATTCTCTAAATAAAGATTGTTTAACAGTTTTAAAAACAAGAGGTGGATTTCACTTATTAGTTGAGTTAAATAAAATTGATAAAAAATATATTAAATCTTGGTACAATTCAATTAAAAATATTGAGGGTTGTGATGTATCTGGTGATAATCTAATTCCTGTTGTTGGTTGCACACAAGGTGAATTTATTCCACATTTTATTAATCTATAAATTATAAAAATATGAAAACATTTAAATTTAATTTAACCATTTTAATGATGTTTATTTTGTTAACATCGTTTGGTTTTGGAAAAATAATTGACAATAATTCTAAGACAATTTTTCAATATTGTTTAATTTTTCGTTATGATGGCAAAGTATTTATAATTGGATATGATGATGATAAAAAAAGAATTGTTGATGGATTAGAATCATATGATGCTATGATTTATAAATTACAGGGAAATGAATTTATACCATCAAGTAAATCCATTGGTATAACAAATGATAGAACAACTACTGAAGGTTTTTATTTATATAAATACCATAGTTATGATAAAAACAATAATCAGCAATTTGGTGGTGGTAGTTCATCAGTAGAAGTTTTAGATGATGGGTATGTGTTATTGACTTTTTGTAATGTTGATGTATATAATGGTAGTAAAAGTAATATTTTATTATTGAGATATAATAAAGATAATAATTGGGATATTATCAAACATTATAAATTTGATTCAGAGTATCCATTATTAATAGAACAATATTACTTCAATCCTAATAATAAAGATAGAAGTATTATGATATATTCAAATATGGGTGATGTTAGGGTTGATTTAATAAAAAATAAAGAGGGATATAACTTTAAATTAATAAAAGGTAAAATTATAAATTTATGAAAGGATTAACAAAAGAAGAATTTATTAGAAGAATTAATAATATTGAAGAACAGTTTCAACATGATAACAAATGTCATAAAGCATTTTCGATAATATTAAAAAATGATTATGTTAGTAATTATGATTATAATTTAATTCTAACAGATTATATTGATATGTTAGAATATATTATGGATGATAAATCTCAAATGATAACATATTTCATTTATGATTTAGAATTTGGTAAAAAATATAAAGACGGAATGATTATTAAACATGATGGAACAATAATCAAATTAAAAACAGTTGAAGATTTATATAATTATTTAAATAAATAATTTATGCCAAGCCACAAAACTCATGATACAATAACTTATTTATTATTAATATTTCTAATCCCAATATCATTACTATATATTGGAATTAATATTTATTCATTAATTTTTATTATAAGTTATATTTTTGCTGGTTTAATGTTTAATGGGGACTTGGATTGTGAAAGTAAACCTTATTATAGATGGAAGGTTTTTAGATTAATTTGGATTCCTTATCAATCATTATTTAAACATAGAAGTTTTTTTACTCATGGAATTATAATTGGAACTCTAATAAGATTATTATATATTTTAATAATTCCTTTAATTTTTTATTATCATGAAATTATTAATTTCGTTTGGTTATATCCAAAATTTTTTGTATTTTTGTTGTGTGGTTTAGAGGTTGGTTCTATATCACATACTGTTGCTGATAAAATATATATAAAATAATCCAAATGAAGAGAATTGTTCCACCGATTAAATATTATGGTGGTAAGGGTAACATGATTAAAGAAATAATAAAATACATACCTAATAATGATAAATTAACAACATATATTGAACCTTTTGGTGGTTCTTATTCTATTGGGTTATCATTAACTCAATTTACAAATGAAATATATAATGATTTAGAACAAAATGTTTATTCTTTATATAAGGTTTTATCTGACGTTGATTTATATCAAAAATTCAAATATAAATGTGATTTGGCAATTTATTCTGAAGATTTAAGAAAAGAATATAAAGATAAATTAAAATATGATGAGTTAGATATTATTGATAGAGCATTTTATTTTTTCTATGTTAATAGAACATCATATAATGGTGTTGGTGCTTTTTCTTATAATGATCATGTAAGAAGAAAGATGTCAAAATCAGCATCAGATTTTTTATCTGCTATTGATAGATTACCTGAGTTACATCAACGATTATCTAAAGTAGTTATTTTTAATAGAGATGGATTATCCTTACTAGAACAATATGATAAAGATAATGTTTTCTTTTATTTAGATCCACCATATGTACAGAATACAAGGTCTAGTGCTAGATATGCTGTTGATATGGATGATTCAATTCAAAATCAATTAGTTGATAAAATATTAAGTTTAAAAAATGCCAAATTTTTACTTAGTGGTTATGAAAATGAATTATATGATGAAAAATTAAAACATTTTAATAAAATTAGTTTTAATGTTAAAACAGTTGATGGTAATAGAAATAAAAAAAATAAAAAAGAAACTTTATGGTTTAATTATTAAATAAAAATATTGTGAATATTAAAGATATAGAAAACAAAATAATTTATAATACTATTTCTGGTAGTCATGCTTATGGTTTGAATACACCACAAAGTGATGTTGATACCAGAGGTATTTTTCTTTTGAAGAATGAAAATCTATTAACATTAAATAATTATGTTGATCAAGTATCTGATGATACTAATGATACTATTTTTTATGAATTGAATAGATATGCTGAATTGTTGCATACAAACAATCCAAATATTATTGAATTGTTGTATATACCTAAAGATAAAATAATTGAAAAATCACCAGTGTTTGATAATTTTATTAAACATAGAGATGAATTTTTAAGTAAACTATGTAAGAATACTTTTGGTGGATATGCTATTTCTCAAATNAAAAAAGCAAGAGGTTTAAATAAGAAGATTGTTAATCCTGTTGATAAAGAAAAGAAAACACCTATTGATTTTTCTTACTTAACATTTAAAGGTGGTAGTATAAATCTTAGAAAGTGGTTGAAAGGTCAGAAGGATGTTAATATGCAAAATCAATCTAATTATGGTTTGCAGAAAATTAACAACATGAAAGATGTATATAATCTCTATTATAGGGAAGATGGTATTTATGCTGGTATTATAAATAAAGATGAAACATCTAATACTGTTAGACTATCTTCAATACCTAAAGGTGAAAAACCTATTGGTGTATTATATTTTAATCTTGATGGATATTCAATGTATTGTAAAAAATATAAAGAATATTGGGATTGGGTTGATAAAAGAAATGAAAATAGATATAATATAAACATAAATAATGCTCACAATTACGATGGTAAAAATCTTNNNCATTGTGTAAGACTNTTAGATTNAGCAATTTATATTGGTAAATATGGTACATTGAAAATTGAACCAGAAAATAAAGAATTATTATTTTCAATTAAATATGGTAAATTACCATATGATGATATAATGAAAATGGTTGAAGATAAAAAACAAGAAATGGATGAGGTTTTTGATTCTTCAGATTTACCAGAAAGGGTTGATATAAATAAAATAAATGAATTAATTTTAGAAATTAGATATAAATAAATATGAAAAATAAAGAAGTAAGTTTTTATGATTGGTTGGATGTTTTAAATCTTAATTTAAGAATAACTAGACATCACAATCAAAATAGATTTTCTTGTTGTATTGAAGGAGGTGAAACAAAAGATGATTATGATGATAGTTGTTTAACTTTTCCATATGGAAATGGAGTTACACCTATAGATTCAATTAACGAATATATTAAAATAATTGAAGGTAAAATTTTAATATTAAATGCTTATAATGATGATAGAAGATTAGAATATAAAATACCTGCAAAATTTAAATTATAATGGCGAAAATAGTAATAGAGGATAACCAACTTAGATTACCTGATGATAGAATTATTACATTTAATGATCAACAATATGAAGCAATTCAACTTATTAGAAAATGGTTGAAAGAAGCCAATGGATTGAATAATGTATTTACNTTATCAGGGTATGGTGGTTCTGGAAAAACAACTGTCATAAAGAAGATATTGGATGAATATAANGGTAGTATTGTTGTATCTGCACCAACACATAAAGCAAAGAAGGTTGTTATAAATACAACAGGTCAATATGGTATGACATTACATGGTTTATTGGGATTAAGACCAGATATCAATCTCGATGATTTTAATCCTAATAATCCCATTTTTAACCCTATTGCATTACCTAAAATTTGTGATTATTCTTTAGTTGTTATTGATGAAGCTTCTATGATTAATAAAGCTTTATTTGAACTAATTAAGAAACAAACAAAGGGTATGTATACTAAAATTATCTTTATGGGTGATCCAGCACAAATACCTCCTGTTGGTGAACAAGATAGTATTGTATTTAATCAAGAAGATGTTAATTATTATCAATTAACTAAAGTGGAAAGACAAAAAGATTCAAATCCTATTATGTTTATTTACGATGCTTTAAGAGATAATTTAAATTTTCCTTATGATTCATTTGAAAAAGAAACAAAATTAAATGATAAGGGTGAAGGTGTTATCTTTACCAAAGATAATAATGAGTTTAGAGAATTATTATTTAATTCGTTTAAATCAAAAGAATTTCAATCTGATACAGATTATTGTAAATTATTAGCATGGACAAACAAAGCTGTTATGGATTCAAATAAACTCATTAGAAATGAATTATTTGGTTCTAATAGTGATATTGTTGAAGTTGGTGATGTTTTGATGGGATATAGAAGTGTATCTAAATCTAAATATCAAAATATTATTGAAAATTCTGCTGATTATAAAGTTGTAAAAAAATCAGAATTAACAAAAAATGAATATGGTTTATTTGGCTACCATGTTCAAATAAGAGAAAATTTATCAACTAATAGTTTTTCTTTTGAAAAAATATTTATCGTTGATTCTAATAATTATGAAAATTTACATAATTATGCCGAAGAACATGATAAACTAAAATTTAATGCTAAAAGAAATAAAACTCTATGGAATCTATATTATAAATTTAGAAGTGAAAATATTATATTAACTTCTATTAATACTTATAGAGATGGTTCTATAAGAGAAGAATCAGAAGTTATTGTTAAGGATATGGACTATGGCTTTGCTAATACAGTGCATAAAGCCCAGGGAAGCACCTATAATCATGTTTTTATATTAGAAAATGATATAAATAAAAATTGGAACGTTAAAGAAAGAAACCAAATTAAATATGTGGCTTATACTAGACCTCAAATGAAAGCTATTGTTTTATATAAATAATTAACCATAAAAAAAGAGATATATAATTATATATCTCTTTTTTTATTTGTGTTTTATTTATATTACTTCCATGCAGCAGGTATTTGTCCATAATCTGTTAAACTTGTACAATTTTTAAAACATTGTGTTTTACTTAATGTAAATCCACCATCTATTGCATTTTGTTCAGCATTGGTTATAATATCTTCCCANCCTCTACCTGTTAATTTATTAGANCCCCAAAAAGTATACATAAAATTACTAACCTCTTTATTATTTATAAATAAATTTTTAGGTAATTCTCCTGTTAATCCTGTACATTCTTGGAATGTTTGTTGGAAAGTAGTAACTAAAGGATTATTAATAAATAATTTCTCTGGAATACTTCCTGTTAATCCACTACATTGACAAAATGTATAACTAAAATTAG
>JGI24709J26583_10004636_pt1 | contig 10302 bp, 6 predicted proteins | sample BioPla2DNA1_FD_26583 | JGI IMG/M metagenome (IMG submission 26583) | reverse complement strand
TTGCGATAAGGGGTATTCGAGGAGCTTTGAAAAGTTCCTAAATACAAAAAGAGCAAAATCGCCACTAAAATGACAAAGAGGAGATTTTTACTCATCGCCAAGCTCTTTCAAGCTGCTGCATTATTCTGACTCTCAGCAAGTTATGTTTGTTACTATTTGCCGAGCTGTTCCTTGAGTTTGATGTAAAAATTATATTTTTTTTGATAATCAAGCAAGGCATCTAGGGTGACTCTGGTCTGAGGACCGCTTTCACGAAGTAAGCGGACATACTCATTATAGGCTTCAGTATATTCCTTGTAGGCTTTGTCATATTCCTGCTCAAGTTTATTTTGTGAGACAGGATGCTGCTTAGTCTGTACAGCTTTGCGTTTCAAGGGGGGAACAGGCGAACGCGTAGAAACAGAGTTCGAACCATCCTGCATGCAACCAGACAAACACAGAGTCGCTAAAAGCAATGCTGGTAATTTATACTTGTTCATACAGGGAATTCCTCCATGTCCGATTATATCCGATAGACTCCAATGTGTCAATAAAGGCACTCACCCAGCGGACTTAGGAAAGATTATTGAAAAGCATGAACCCAAAGCTTGTAAGAGTTGTTTAATGTTTCAAAATCATAGCCGACAACCCTATTCAAAGCTTCTGAAATAGTCATGTCTTTGCCCAAGGCATCACATATCTTTGCTAAGCTTTTTTCTCCGTGTTTCTCCACTATGTATCTGATCGCCAAATAGGAAGCAATATAAGCTTTTGTAGCTTCATTTCCGTCTTTGGAGCGAAACATTTGCTCAGCCTCACTCAAATCAGGCAAGCTGTTATTTTCAATCATATGTTTCATAAGGCCTTCATAGTCAGGTCTTATGATATCAGGCGAACCAAACCAAACAGTGAATTCCTGATATTGAGCTATTCCCTCATTTAACCAAGTGGGTATATTCCCCTTGGTTTTCATATGAATAATGGCATGAGTGAATTCGTGAGCCAGCAGTGCTTTAGCATAAGTCGGATGCCTGTATCCTCTGGTAAGAGGAACATGTATGTGGAGCGTATCTATGTGAGCCCCAAACCACTCCATAGCCCCGCTTGCCGCATAATCTTCTCTATTCATGAAAGTCACTCTGACTTGCATATGAGGATCAAAGTTCAGAAAAGAAGTCACCTCATAATACACATCGTCCAAAGCCTCAAATGTCATACAGCCTATGTCCTCTTCTGAAGTCCCGGCAAAGCTGATTATGAATTTTTTATCTTTAATAATCGAGGCGTCTTCATCACCAGATACATAAGTCTTAGCTTTGGATAAAAGTTCCCGCATATCATCTATCAGCTCATCATCTGGCCGTTGCATTGAATATTCAAGCAAATTCAAAGAATACTCCAATATATCTTGGGCTCTTTCAAAATCATGGTTTTTATATCTAGCATAGGCATGCCAATAAGCTAAGAGAAAATCTTCCGCATTATTTTGTTGAGGAAAAGCAAAAGATTCCGTCGCTCTGGCATATTGTGCAGTTTTCAAAGCTGTTATTCCAGCTTTGATGTGAGCCATTTCGTATTCAGGGTTTAACTTTGCAGCCTGAATATAGGCATTGACGGCCTTATCATTATTCTCATAAAAAAGGTAAAAATCACCTTTCAACATGAAGACTTTATGATCCTCAGGCAGAAGCTCACAGGCCCTAGAAAACATTGTTTCAAGCTCATCATATTGAGCAGTTTCCAGAGTCAAAATCGCTTTTGTTGTAAGAAGTGCGGCATAATCATGAGATTCACTGGGAGACAGGTCTCCTGAACGGGATTTAGTTTCAAAAATATCAATAAGCTTATCATAATCACTTAATGACGGTTTACTGCCTTTAGCTTCCAGTGCCAAGCCAAAGATAGTAGCACTGCTCTTTACATGTATAAAATCTTCCTTAAAAAGTCTTACTGGAATTGTATTCTGCGAATAGGCTGTAGAAAGAGAAAAAAACAGTATTATGAGAACAATTAAAGACTTAGAACATCTAAAGTTTCTATTCATTTTTATATGTAAACTGTACACAGGATGTCGAGCTTTAATAATGTAAAGTGTGTATTGTGGAATGTAAAAATAAATGTTTCTTAATAAAAGCTAGATTACAGTTATTTATTATGACTCGATAAGCAGTTATCAGTTGTAGTATTGAGTTCTAAACAATTTTTTCTAATTTATACTTTATAATTTTTAATTTAATTAAGCTCGCCACCCGACACTTATCACTCTTATTTTTTGCTACCCCCGACACCCCATCCTCCAAACCCTGCTTTTAAAGGTTATGAGCCCAGCGTTTGTAATCATCATTGAAGGTCTCTAGATCACTGCCTATAGTGTCATCCAGAGCATCTGATATATTCATGCCTTTACCCAGAGCATCACAAATATCGGATACAGTTCTTTCGCCGTATGTATCGACTATGTACCTTACAGCTAAATAAGCTGCTACATAACCTTTTCTGGCTTCATTTGCATTGGGAGATCTGAACATTCTGTCTGCTCTCATTAAATCGGGAGCACTCTCACTCTCGATCATATTTTTCATGATACCCTCATGGTCTGGTCTAATCGTTTCCAGAGAACCATATTGAGTGTTAAACTCCTGATATTGAGCTATGCCTTCATTCAGCCAGGTGGGTATGTTTCCCTTGGTTTTCATATGTATAATCGCATGAGTAAATTCGTGAGCTAAAACTCCTTTGACATAGTCAGGAGTTTTATACCCGCTTTTCAAGGGAACTATGATATGAGCGCCAACAGCAGATGCCGCAGACCATTTCATAGCACCGCTTGCCGCATAATCATCGCCTGTAAGGAAAGTTACTCTCACTTGGGTATGAGGATCAAAATCTAAAAAAGAAGTCACTTCATAGTAGATTTCATCCAAAGCATCCAAGGTCATATCCCCAATATCTTCCTCTGAAGAACCTGCATAACTGATTATAAATTTTTGATCTTCAAATTGTGTAGAACCTTCATCGCTGGCTATATATCTTTTTACCGTTCTCAAAAGCTCTTTCATATTATCAATGAATTTTTGCTCCGGCTTCTTTGTAGCATATTCGATTAAATCCAAGGTATTCTCTAGAACATCCCGAGCATTTTCAAAATCATGATTTTTGTAGCAAGCATAAGCCAGCAAATAGGCTAAAAGAAAGTCGTCTGTGTTATTTTGATGTGGATAAGCAAAATACTCGGCAGCTACATCAAACCTGCCAGTGTTAAATGCTGTCATTCCGACCTTTACTTGAGCCATTTCGTATTCGGGCTCAAGTCTTGCTGCTATTTCATAAGCTTGCAAGGCCTCTTCATTTTTTTTCCGATAAACGTAAAAGTCTCCCTTTAACATGAAAGCACGATAATCATAAGGAACCATATCAGCTGCTTTCAAAAACATTTCTTCAAGGTCTTCAGGATATGCGGAATCAAGGCTCATAATAGCAGAGACCGTCAAAACTGAAGCGTAATCATGGCGTTCATCCGGAGTTAAAGCCTCGCCTGAGGAATATTTTTTATTGAAAAGTTGCAAAATCTTGTCATAGGCTTCAAATAAAGCCTTCTGATCTTTACCTGTCGAAGCTACAGTAGCAATCAAAGTTTCATCCCTGAGTTCCAAAAAGTCCCCAGAAAATAGTTTCACAGGCAATAGAGGTTTTGTATAAGCAGTCGAAATAGAGAAAATTAAAATTAGGCAGACTGCTGAAAACAAATAGGAGTTGTTTGCTGGTCTCATAAATTCCTCTTTTCGCATTAATTATATAGTTTCTTAAATTTTACCAAATTTATGAGATAAATAGAAGATTCTTTACAAATCCGGCAATTAATAAGTTCCTAGCTTGAAATGAAGCCGTAATTAGCGCTACAATCGCTGAGTCTGTAACAAAATTAGAAAGGCTAATCGGATAAATGATGTGCAAGTTTCGCCAGATTTGTTTTTCAGCTGCCGTCTTGTCAGCAATTCTCATGAGCGGCACCCTGTTTGCCTATCAAGACAGCATTCAGGAAAACTTCAAATATGCCTTAGGACTATATCGCAAAGGCTTTTTTAAAGAAGCTGACATAGTCTTGGATAAAATAATAAAAGACCCCCGTCCATTCGACCAAGCTGATGAAGCTTATTTTTGGTTGGCTGAAGCAAACTACAAGCTGGAAAACTGGACTAAAGCAGCTGCCTGCTATACAGAGATTACAAACAATTATCCAGAAAGCCCTTATTATGACCGAAGCGCTTATGGCCTTGGCTGGACTCACATGAAGGATATGAACCCAAAATCAGCCTTGGAAGCCTTTGCAAAAGTCAGCAAAAAAGATAAAGTTCTCTACACTGACGCAGTCATGAAGCGCGGATACATACTTGCAAAATACTCCTTTCCGCCGCAACAAATCATAGACACCTACGAACTTTTGAAACCCTTTGAGCAACTGGATCAGACCATGCGTTTTGACGCATACCTGCAAACAGCCATAGCCAAGTTCAATCTAAGCATCTACAGACAAGCACTGCCGGACTTTGAAAAAGCTTTGGCGATCACACCCAACCCCGAATCAGCAAGAGACATATTGTTTTATATGGGTGAATGTGCCTTCAGAACCAAGCAATACAAAGAAGCTATAGCCTATTACGAAAACACCATAAAAGCAGATCCTGATTCCTCATCGGCTCATAAAGCCGCCTACTCTATGGCTTGGTGCTATATATATATGGCTGACAACGACAAAGCCGCTGATATACTGAAACAGCAAGTTGAAAATCCGAAATCGGCTGTTAGAAGCGCTTCTTTGAAAACTTGGGTGGATATACTTCTGAACCTCCGAAAGTTTCAGGAAGCAGCTGACTCTATAGACAAATACCTTTTCGTCTTGAGCGTTAATGACCCATTGAAACCTGAGTTGGCATACATGAAAGCCCTTGCTCTTTATTCGCTAAATCAATTCGGAAACAGCGAAAGAGCTTTCAAAGAATTTTTAGACAATTACAAAGATTCTCCTAGAGTATACGAAGCTACTTACAGACTAGGTCTTTCATACATAGGACAAAAAGACTTTACCAAAGCTATAAATACCCTTCTAAAACTTGCTGAAAACACTAAAACTCCAGCTGACGTAAAAGAAAAGGCTCTATACAGACTTGGCGAATCCTACTTCAACCTTGGCAACGTAAAAGATGCAGGCAAATACTTCAATGAAATTGTCACAAAATTCCCAAAAGGAGAAACAAGAATTGATGCCCTCTATCAACTTGGAGAACTGGCATACCTCCAAGAAAGCTTTGACGAAGCCTTGACTGCCTTTTCTCTGATAGCGGAAAGCGGAAAACCCCTCGCCTCTCAAGCACTTTTCAGAAGCGGAGAAGTTGCGATGAGAGCTGCTAAAATCAAAGAAGCGATAAATCTCTTCGAAACCTATCTCAAAAAATATCCTCAAGCTTCAATGACAGACGACGCTAAGTTTAAAATTGGTCTGGCTTGGTTAGAGCTTAATGATGATGCTCAAGCTTTAGCTGCTTTTTCACAGCTTCTCAACTCCGAAGGATATTTCAGACAAGAAGCCAGATTTAATATTGCTAAAATAGCTCAAAAAGCAGGAAGCTACGCCTTGGCCATTCAAAACTACAAGGCTATAATTTCAGAAGCCCCGGAAAGCACACTAGTGCCTGCGGCAACCGAAGAAGTCGCCAACTGTTTATATAGTCTCAAAGACTATGCCTCCGCATCAGAGTCTTACAGAGAAGCTTTAAAAATGCGAAAAACTGAAAGCTCTGCTGAACCCAGAATCAGAATTAACTTAGGAAAATCGCTTGCAGCAGACAAGAAAGCCACAGAAGGAGCACTCGAAATACTCAGGGTTCCAGTGCTTCACCCCAACAGCCCTCATGTTGCTGAAGCCTATTATGAAGCAGCTTTAATATATGCGGGGTATTACGGAGTTCAAGACATAGATATATTGAAAGCGGATCAACTTTTGAAAGAAGCTGTAAAACATAACATTGGCTCTGAGAAAGAAAAAACTCTGCAAGACTTGATAGACAAAGCAAAAAGTAAAACCTTATGAAACCTTTACAAAACACATTTAACAAATACTTATTCTTTTTATTTTCTTTGGCGACCTTTATCTTTCTTCCAGCAAAATTATTTGCTGATACTGATTTAAGAGACTTTTTAAACTCCGACAAATTTCTCGATATAGCTTTAACAAAGGTCTCCAAATACAATCAGCTGTTTTTTATACCTGCTTCCGAAACTATGACAATAGAAGCAGGCAACCGTCAAATATATTCAGGCAAAACACAAAAAATTACAATTCAAGCCATAAAAGGCAATCAAATGAAACTTCAAATCGGGTCTGAGAAGTCTCTTCAACTTGGAGGCTCTGTAAAGATTATTCCTTCAGCCGATACGACTTCCTATATACAGATCAAACTCTCTCAACGCACTTCATTTTCATTTAGAGGCAATATAACCGTTTTCAGTAAAAACAGCACATTAAAAATAATAAACTCAGTTTTTATTGAAGACTATTTAAAATCTGTTGTGCCTTCCGAGATCCCGCCTTCCGCTCCCCTGCAAGCAATTGAAGCACAAACAGTCGCAGCCAGAACTTACGCGATTAGAAACTTTAACCAACATAAAAAAGATAATTATAACCTCTGTGACTCGGTTCATTGCCAAGCCTATACAGGTATTGCCAAAGAAGATTCCAGAACCACCAAAGGAGTTGTAAACAGCATTGCCAGAATACTTTTGGCTCCATCCACCAAAGAGCCGGCAAACACCGTCTATCACTCTAATTGCGGAGGCTATCTTATAAGCAGTCAAGCAGCTTGGGGCGGAAAAGCCGTATCCTATCTGGTTGGACATTATGACGGTATAAAAGGCTATAAACCCTTTTGCTATTTTGGCAACCGCTATTTTAAAAAACAATCTCTTTCCGGAATGCCTGATAAAAAACAAAAGCTGGTCGTAGGCGTAACTCCGCCTTATGCAAAACAGAAACTCTTCCCCTCCAGTGGACATAGGGTCGGAATGTGCCAAGACGGAGCAACTGGAATGGCTGCTTGCGGCTATTCCTGTACACAGATACTGAAGTTTTATTATCCAGGCACCCAACTGGTTAAGCTTAATTATGGCTTGAGCGACTCTATAAGATTGATAGACGATTCCTATAATAAGCCCAAAGGCACCATAGCGGACAAACCATCTGCCACGAAAGATCCTCTTTCTGCAATTACTGACGCTCTCAAGACCAAAGACCCTCGCATTCTGACCACCGTCTCTCAAACAAAGCAACCTGAAATTCTTACCAAATCAGGAAAGGATATGATCAAAGAAGCGGCAGAACGCATCAAAAAACAGCAAGAAAGAGAAAAAGAAGCTGAAAAGGCCAAGCTTAAAAATAAAGTTGAAGAAATCAAAACAGAAACTCTTAAGAAAATCAAACTTCCTGTCACTCCAGCCACTAAGAAAGTAATAAAAAAATGATCGAATCAGTCCACTTAGAAAATTTTTTATTCATGAACAATGCTGACCTGTCTTTTTCAAAAGGTCTAAACGTCATCACAGGAGAAACTGGTGCAGGCAAGAGCGTTCTATTGGAAGCTATAAAGCTTCTTCTTGGCAAAAAGCCGAAAAGCAATCCTGCTCTTAACAAGGAAAAGACTGCCAAAATTCAAGCAGTATTTTCATTAAAAGGCAATAAACCTTTACAGGACTTGCTTGAAGAGAGAGGCTTTGAAAATGAAGATGATCCTGAAAAGCTCCTGATATCAAGAACTTTTAAAGAAGATGGCAAAGGCAATATTCTTGTAAACAGCATATTAGGCAACATGGCTCTGCTGAAAGATATAGGAGAAGGTCTTGTAGAAATACATGGACAAAACGAGCATCAAACCATGTTAAAAACAGATACTCAAAGACTACTGCTGGACAAGTTCTGCGGCAAAGAACATGAAAACAATTTGGAAAAACTCAAAGACCTCCACAAAGATAGGAAAACTCTTGCCGCCAAACTTGAAGAACTGGAGTCTAATCTGGAAGCCTCAGAACGCAGAGCCAATGAAATAAAAGATATCCTTGACGAACTTAATTATCTGAATATAGAAGATCAAAACGAAGAAGATGAGCTTAAATCAGAATTGAACAAGCTTGCAAACGCAGAGAATATAATAGAAAAACTGGCTGAGTCCTACAATCTTCTCTCTGGCACAGACGACTCCCCTTCTCTCGTCTCAATGCTTCATAGAATTTCTTCTAATTTCTCAGCCATTTCAGCTTACCGAAATGATTTCACCGATCTATCTGAAAAGATTTCAGATATGTATTATGAACTGAAATCTGTAGAATCTGATCTTTCATCAGAACTGGATTCACTTCAATCAGACCCTCAAAGACTCGACTGGATTCAAAGCAGACTTATGGAACTTTCCAGGGCTCAAAGAAAATACCATACCGATTTTCTAGGCCTTATAAAAATGAATCAAGAGCTTTCAGAAGAGCTATATGAACTGGAACGCCCTGATGCAGCCAAGAAAAAGTTGCAAGAGAAGTTCGATAAAATTAACGAACAGTTCTTAAAAACCGCCGCTCTGGTAACCTCTGAGAGAAAAAAATCAGGTAAAACCTTAGAAAAAACCGTCTCCTCAGAAATGTCAAAGCTCGGCTTTAATCAAGCCAAGTTTTATATAGACTTTAAAACAGTAGAGCCGACCGCAAAGGGTAATGAAACAGCTGAGTTTTGCGTTTCCTTAAACCCAGGTTCTCCTGGCGGTCCTTTGAAAAAGATAGCATCGGGCGGCGAACTTTCCAGAGTGGCTTTGGCTATCAAAACAGTTCTGGCTGCTTGCGATAATCTGCCCACGCTGGTTTTTGATGAAATAGACGCTGGTATTGGCGGACAAACAGCGGAAGCTGTTGCAGAAAGTCTCAAGACACTGTCTGACGACAAACAGGTTATTTTGGTAACCCACTTGCATCAAATCGCAAAAGAGGGCGATAAACACTTCACAGTGACAAAGAGCGTTTCCAACAATGAAACAGAGGTCTGCATTGCCGAAGTGAAAGATGCCGAAAGAGCCGAAGAAATTGCAAGAATGCTTGGCTCACTTGACAGCAAAACCATTGAGTTTGCCAAAACTATGCTTAATTAGCCAAACAGCTGTTTAAGAATAGTTCCGCACAACTTTTGCCTATTACCGGGGATTTAAGCTGTGCTATTCGGTACAGCAGTTTTGTCACAGGGTTTTCTGAGTCAGGAGTTTCATAATAAATAGATTCACGCTCAAAATGAATCTTATCCTCTTCGTAAATAGCAATCTTTACAAAAAAAGGCAGAGATTTATTTCTGGCGCCAAAACTCAAACGATAGCTTTCACTGCCATCCAAGGCAATCAGATTTATCAACTTTCTGTTTTGCCAAAGCTCCAGAAAACCAGCTTTTGAAGAAAACTCTTTTGCAATCGACACCTTAACCATGCTATGACTTTTTTCCAGCTTTTTAAGATATTTATTTTCAGATATATTTTTCGCCTCCAGAGGATAAAAGAACTCATTATATGAGCTTTTAAGCATTGAAGGGTTAATCTTAAACAATCTGATGTGAAAGGTTTTGGTTTGATTTTGCCATACAGCTTTAAAGTTTATCTTCTCTGAAGCTTTTTCTTGTTTTATAACAAAAACGCTTTCGATCAATTCTTCCCCGCCTGACAAATGTTCATTAGCAAGTAAGATTTCCTCATCACGCGACAAGCTGGATACAATAACTTCGTCGGATTTCAGAACTAAATCATGAGGGTCAAAAACCGCTAATTCAAATTTCAAGGGCGAAAGATAAAAAAAAGGCATATGAGGCGGAGCTACTCCTAAGAGCAGATCTGTACTGACTTTAAGTTCTCTTGAAAAACTTTTTTGATCCTTCGGCGAATAAAGCTCAACAAGACAAGAGACAGCATCTTCAGGAGGCTCCGCAGTCGCTTTTAAAGCATAGTTAGAGAGAAAATGACTGTGTTTTTCCTGAATAACTTGTTTACCGTCTTTGCATGTAAAAGTAAAAACTGCTTTAAAGTCCATACTCTCTACAAGCTTTCCATGTTGAATAAAATAAAAAACTATATCTGATGGTTTGCCAGGTGAGAGCGGCGAAACTGACTCTGCATGAATTACTGCAGGATAAAAAGTACATTGGGAAGGCTCTTTAAGGTTCGGGGAAAGCAAGAGCAAAAGTGTGGCCGCTGCAAAGACAGACAATAGAAGAATTCGGATTTTTTTTAAAGAAAACATTTCATTTAAAAGAAG
>JGI24709J26583_10004632_pt1 | contig 10306 bp, 7 predicted proteins | sample BioPla2DNA1_FD_26583 | JGI IMG/M metagenome (IMG submission 26583) | reverse complement strand
AATTGCAATATATACCCATATAAGCAGCAGAGCCAGCGCAGGGTATTGGGACCATTCAGGAAAAGACCCCGAATAAAGGTCTAAAGACATCAGAAATACAGCTATAGACAATATATCCATGGTAATAACCTGAAACGTTGTATGCCCCTTTAACAATGATGGATAAGCAATAAGAATCCACAAAAGTACAAGGGATGTAACAGGATAAAACGACCAGGTTATAGTGCGGTTAGTTGAAAAGTCTATAATTAGTGTTATAAGAAGTGGCACCAGAATTATAAAGGTAACCAGGATAACGAAAGCCCGGCTGGGAGCAAGATTCACTCTGGGACGAACATCACGTGGTATCCGCTCCGAAAACGGACGCATTCCTTCCTCTATACCATTGTCATCAGGCAAAACTACCTCTGTATTGCAAAGCGGGCAAGTCTCCAGACCTTTTTGCAATTCTACACCGCAGCGAACACAATATGCCATCAGTTGTCCCTCCTGTTCATTAAACATTACCTTTTTATTTCTTCATTTACTTCTATTTTAACGGGGATACCCATCTTAATCAGCCTTGTAAAAAATAAACGCTCCACACATTTCTCCCGTGTATTGCTTCCAAAATTAATTACCAGCTTATCATTATACCCGCAAACCCCACATCCTGTTTTATTAATAGGATTTGTTCCAAGAATAAAATCGATGCGTTCAACCTCTTGGGACATATTATCCGGAAGTTTTACAAGGCCTAAATTTGATAAGGTTCCTGAACAAAGGCTTTCTCCCATACGAGTATACAGAAATGGCATTAATAGTTTCTTGAAGGCGAGAGGTATTACCCGGATAAACCAATTACGCTGTCCACCGACATTTCTGGCAAGGGATTTGCTTATTGCTTTTTCATTTGTCTGAGTAATAAGCGTTTCCCGTACTATTTGCAGGATTTCTTCAAAGTTGTATTTGCCAAGCCGCGGGTCAATCTCCGGCATTACAAAAAGCGAGAAATTCCTTAAGGTTTTACTAGGGTATATTCCCCTCATGTTGACCGGTACCTGTAAAGCTATAGGGCGCTTTTTTGGGTTTTGTGCAACCTGGCTGTCCTGAAGCTCCTGAAGCGCATCAATGTATACCGCCACAAGAAAGGCCGTTAAGGATACCTTGTACTTTTTAGCTTCTTTTATTATGGCATCTAGCGGTATAATTCCCGTGGTAATCATAATTGCTCCCGGGTAAAGCATCTTTCCCTTTATATGGAAAGCCTTTCTCCCTTTATCCGGAAGGGGTAAGGGGCTTTTATAAAAGCGATTATAGGCATCTTCTGCTGCTTCCTCGGGCAGTATATCCACTGGAATATCACCGGGTTTACCCGGGTCTTTTCCTTTCCGTCTCAAATATTCATAAATCAGAGCTTTTAAAAATGTCATACCGCCGGTTCCATCAGTAAGCACATGGCAGAATTCAACTGAAATTCTGGACTGCCAATACCGGACTCTGAACAAAAAACGCCTGCCCAGATTCGGATGCAGCCTGCCCAGCGGATAGCGGACATCTCTTTCTATTCGCGGCATCTTGGGGTTATGCTCAAGATAATACCAGAAGAAGCCTTTTTTCAAGCGTACACGGTAAAACGGAAACCACTTGATTACTTCTTCCAAAGATGCTTGCAATATCTTCGGATCCACTTCCTCTTTAAGGGTCATGGAAAGCCGGAACATTGTAGTTATGCGGTCAGATTGTATTGAAGGATATATCAGGGCCGCATTGTCCAAACGGTACCACTCATGCTGCTTATAAGTAGTATTTTTATTTTTTGAATCTTCGGCCATAAACTCCCTTCCTTTAACAAAGTATTGGTAAACTATCTGTAATTAGATGGTACCATTTTTTTAAAAGAAATATCAGACTTATTACTTACATTTATCCAAAGGTTGCAGCTGCTAAACCAAATTTTTGCATTATCCTCCGTAAATCCATTATAATTCTGATATAATGAGAAATATATAATAGTTGTTCTTAATCCATAATACAAGAGAACAGGAGAGATTTTATGGCCATTTTAGTTACTGGTGGTGCTGGATATATAGGCAGCCACACTTGTGTGGAACTTTTAAATGCCGGCTATGAAGTAATTGTGGTTGATAATCTTATCAATTCATCCCAAAAGGCTCTTGAAAGGGTGCAGGAAATAACCGGAAAAAANTTGACTTTTTACAAAGTGGATTTACTGGATAAAGCAGCCCTTGATAACATTTTTCAGAAGGAAAATATAGAGTCGGTTATTCATTTTGCCGGCCTAAAGGCTGTGGGAGAATCTGTTTCCATGCCCCTGGAATACTATCATAACAATATTACCGGAACCATTATGTTGTGCCAGGTAATGCAAAAGTACGGTGTCAAGGATATAGTCTTCAGTTCATCAGCGACAGTGTACGGAAATCCTGAAACTGTTCCGATTAAGGAAGATTTCCCTCTGTCAGCCACTAATCCCTATGGAAGGACAAAGCTGATTATTGAAAATCTTCTTAAAGATCTTTATGTATCCGATAATAGCTGGAACATTATTATGCTTCGCTATTTTAATCCCATTGGCGCTGATAAAAGCGGAAGAATCGGTGAAGATCCCAAGAATATACCCAACAATCTTATGCCTTATATCACTCAGGTGGCTGTCGGCAAACTTGAGTATCTTGGCGTATTTGGCAATGATTATGATACCCACGATGGAACCGGTGTCCGGGATTATATCCATGTAACGGATCTGGCAACAGGACATTTAAAAGCCCTTGAAAAACTTAATGAAAAACCCGGGGTATTGGTATATAACCTGGGTACAGGAAAAGGCTACAGCGTGCTGGATATGGTTAAAAACTTCGAAAAAGTAAGCGGCAGAACTATTAAATATAAGATTCTTCCCAGGAGACCGGGAGATATCGCAATCTGTTATGCTGACCCGTCAAAAGCTAAATTGGAGCTGGGATGGGAAACGATAAGGGATATTGATGAGATGTGCGAGGATTCATGGAGATGGCAGAAAAATAATCCTAATGGCTATAATGATTAGACAAAGGCAAATAGACTTTTTTTCTTGTTATTTCAACAAGCCCCAAACTGGTCATGCCCACAACCACCGTTTGGATTTTATCGGATTTAACAGCTTCTCGCAGGTGTTGCAGAAGTTTTTGACGATGTTCTTTTTTTTGCATATCGATAAAATCAACTATTATAATTCCGCTTAAGTTTCTTAGTCGGATCTGGCGTACCAGCGAATTTGCAGCCTCTATATTTATCTTAAAAGCTGTTTCCTCCATATCGGTCTTTCCTACAAATTTACCGCTGTTTACATCAACAACGGTCATTGCCTCAGTGTAGTCAAATACCAGATATGCCCCGTTCTTAAGCCATACTTTTCTGGAAAGAGCCTCCTTAAGAGCACTTTGCACATTATAATACTCAAACATATCATAATCTTTATTATAGTATTCAACCCGTTTTTTAAAATCTGGTGTTTCATCCCTCAGAAGAGATAGTATTTTCTCATAGGTCTCTCTGTCATTTACAATAAAACGGTTGCTGGAAGCAAGATGTTCCCTGATGGCATATTCTATAAAGCTTTGCTGCCCGTAAAGCAGCCTTGGTACATTACCTTCTTTCTCATGTTTCCGGATGGTTTCCCAAACCGATGAAAGCGCATTAATCTCATCAATCAACAAATCTTCATGAATACTATCTGAGGAGGTTCGTAAAATTATTCCGCAATTTTCGGGCTTAACAGATGCAGCTATCTGTCTTAATCTCTGGCGTTCTTCCTGGTTAGTAATTCTCTTGGAGATGCCAATTGTATTCCCGTGCGGGAAAAAAACCGTATACCTGCCGGGAACAGATACATGGGTGGTAATTCTCGGTCCTTTTTCGCCTATGGCATCTTTGATTACCTGAACAATTATTTCTTGTCCCTGCCTCAAAAACTCTGAAATATCCGGCAGACTACCGGAATAAGTTGACTCTTTATTATCTTCATCATGGTTTTCAGGCAGAACATCTTTCACATACAGATAAGCATTTTTATTAAGTCCGATATCAACAAATGCAGATTGCATCCCTGGAAGAACACGTACAACCTTACCCTTGTATATATTCCCAACAAGACTTTTTCCCTGATTCTTTTCTGTCTGTATTTCGGATACTACACCATCTTCAAGAATGGCCAGGCGAATTTCTTTGGTGCGTATATCTACAAGAACATCCTTAATCATTTGCAACCTCAAAAGGATCCTTCCATTCATTATAGGCAGATGCATAAAGGGCCTTACGATGCATTGAAACAGTCTCTGTTTCAAGTTTTGTCTCCTGGCTGAAGGCCTGCATTAAAAGGTCAGCTCTTAAATTATTCTCAGCTCCGGCACTTAAAAACGTTTTCATCCTGAATCTGTATTCATCAGTCTTTTCGGCAGACAAAGAGTAGATTAACGGCCTGATATTAACAGGCCTGGGGCCTTTTTTGGTCTTCTTCATAACTATTATTTCTTCTCTGGAAAGCAAATCATATATCATAGTTTCAATTTCAGAAGGGCTTTTAGGTTCCTTAACTTCAAACACTATTTCATATCTGGCGGCGGTAATCTGATTCATAATATTATCCCGTGTGTTTCGGGCTACAGCTTCCTCCACCTTTAAACCCTCAGGTAACCCTTTATTTATCTTAGTAATAAACTCCTCCGGTGACATGTCTTCTGACAGCTCTATATCTGCATATTCGGACTCGCTGGTAAGACCTATGGATATAGGCAGCCCAAAAACCAGCTTTTGCCGGGGATTAAAACCCTGAGTGTAAGCCACCGGAATATTTGCCCGTTTAATAGCCCGCTCAAAAACCCTTAAAATATCCAAATGTGCAATATACTTTAATTCTTGTCCCCTGGAAAATCTAAACCTTAGTGTTTTCGCCATATACTAAACCCCGCTTTGTTTTTGTGCAGATACCTGTTTTATATATCTGGGCACCGCATACTGAACAACCCGCTGCACAATTTCTTGTCAGATCGCCTTCATAAGCCTTTTGACTCTCATTTTTCAGGAATTCCTTTGAAATCCCCATATCAATATGATCCCAGGGCAGAATTTCCGAATACTCCCTTTTCCTGTTGGCATAAAACTTAGGATCCAGATGGCATTCAGAGAAGGCTTCCATCCATTTATCAAAGGAAAAGAATTCATCCCAGCCATCAAACTTGCAGCCTTTGGACCATGCGGAATAAATAACCTTCCCCAATCTTCTGTCTCCTCTGGCAAGCACAGCTTCAATCAGACTTATCCTGGCATCATGGTAATTATACTTGATATTTCTTGTCCGCTTTTTAATAAGGTCTTTTAAATGGTACTGCTTCTTCATCAGGATATCCATGTCATCCATGGGTTCCCACTGGAAAGGAGTAAAGGGTTTTGGAACAAAGCAGGCTGTACTCAAGGTAATATTAAGGGCTTTGCCGTTTTGGGAAATACCACGGCATGATTCAATGAGATTTATTAAAAGCTCCGAAATACCCTCTACATCTTCCATGGTCTCGGTAGGAAGTCCAATCATGAAATATAGCTTCACCTGATTCCAGCCACCACTTACAGCAAGTTTGACTGANGAAATAAGGTCTTCATTTGTTATTCCCTTGTTAATAACATCCCTGAGTCTCTGGGTGCCGGCCTCAGGCGCGAAAGTTAAGCCGCTTTTACGCACCTTTGATACCTTGTCCATTAAACCAAGGGAGAAATTGTCAACCCTTAAAGATGGCAAGGACAAGCTGATACTTTCTTTCTCAGTAAATTCTATAAGGCTGTTGCAAAGGTCGGGTAGCTCTGAATAGTCGCTGGTACTTAAAGATACCATTGATATTTCATCATACCCTGTACTTTGAGCAGAAGTCCTGGCAATATCACAAAGTTTTTCCTTGCTTCTTTCTCTGACGGGACGGTAAATGAATCCCGCCTGACAGAACCGGCAGCCACGGATACAACCCCTGAAAATTTCCAGCATGACTCTGTCGTGAACAGTTCCTATATATGGAACAATAATATCTTCCGGAAAATCAACCGCATCCAGGTCTTTTATTATACGTCTTCTTATTCTGTCCGGCACATCCGGTATTTTGGGAATTACATTTTTTACAGCTCCATCGTCATGGTAAGAAACATCATAAAAGGATGGAACATAAACACCTTCTATACCTGAAACTCTTTTTAAGAATTCAGCCCGGCTTTCTCCTTTTTCTTTCCAGCTCATATATTCATCAGCTATTTCGAGGATTACTTCCTCTCCTTCACCAATAACAAAAATATCAATGAAATCGGCTAAAGGCTCAGGATTACAGGCACAAGGCCCACCTGCAATAACAAAGGGCATGCCTTCTTTACGATCCTTGCTGAATATCGGTATCCGGCCCAAATCCAGCATATTTAGAATATTCGTATAACTCATTTCATACTGGAGGGTAAAGCCCACCATATCAAAGTCTGATAAAGGAGTATAGGTTTCAAGAGTATACAGGGGCAGATTCTTTTCTCGCATTATCTGCTCCATGTCAACCCATGGTGAGAAGGCTCTCTCACAATACACTTCATCTCTTTTATTAAGAATATGATAAAGAATCTTCATTCCCAAATGAGACATTCCGATCTCGTAATCATCGGGAAAGCAAAAAGCAAAGCGCATCTTAATATTATCAAGAGATTTTTTGACCATATTCCATTCATTTCCGGTATATTTTGCCGGTTTTTTCACTTTTAAAAGTATCCTGTCGTCAATTTTTAGCTGCATCATTGTTAAAGGATGCAAAAATGCATCCCATCCTCCCAGAAAAATGTAATTACTTTATATATTATCCAATTAACCATAATACATCATATCCTATGAAATATAAAAAAACAAGGCGTGGATATGTCTCATAAAATTACATATTCTTCCTGATGTGTTTACGCTATCATCCTATTTCCCCGCATTTCCCACTGCAAAAACCATCAAAAAACATGCTATTGGTATTATGTGTTGAAAAAAATTTAGGTAGTAAATATAATTAGTTGGTAAATAAAAAGTTTAATATGTTAATTATTAGCAAAATGAATTGATTGTAATTGTATAAGATTGGAGCTGAGTGATCATGGGGGATATAAAATATTTATACGAAAAGGAGAATAATAATTCTCATACTGATTATCAACAAGTATTGTTGAGAGAACCAATATTTAAATTATCGAAGAATTGCGGTCCACCTAAAGATGTGTTTTACAACAACATCTATCATGAGCTTAGAACTCCCTTAAATGTTGTTCTGGGTTCAATACAACTTTTCGAGATGATGGATGACGATCTTTTTCTGGGATGCAACCGCAACAAGTTCAGGGCATACAATAACCTGATGAAAAAGAACTGCTTTCGCCTTTTAAGAGCTATCAACAATCTGATTGATTCTTCTAAGCTGGATTCAGGAAATCTTAGTTTATACCTTGCAAACCACAATATTATAGAAACGCTGGAGAGTATTGTTAATAACGCAAAACCCTATGCTGAGGATAAGGGTTTAAAAATAAGTTTAAAATCAAAATATAAAAAAATAATAACAGCATTCGATGAGGAAAAACTATCCCGTGCTATTTTAAATCTCATATCCAATGCCATTAAGTTTACTCAAAAAGGGAATATAAACGTAGAAGTCAGGAAAAAGGATAAATTTATTTACATATCTATAAAAGATACAGGCATTGGCATACCTGAGGACAAAATCGACAGTATTTTTGATCCTTTTATCCAGGTTGACAGCTCTTTAACACGGAACTATGAGGGAAGCGGTTTAGGCCTTTCAATTGCCAAATCCATAGTAGATCTGCATAATGGGCAATTAAAAGCAAAAAGTCGTGTAGGAAAAGGATCTACATTTACCATAGAGTTGCCACTCAGGCTGATTACAGAAAACGAAGCTCATACCATAACCGGAAAAAAATTCACCCCTGACCACGGAGAAAAAATAAAGATAGAGCTTTCAGACATTATCTAAATAAGTAATAACGCAAAAAAGCAACCATCAACAACGATAGTCGCTTTTTTGCATTATGGGTTTATATCAATTAGGAGTTCTCCAGTTCAAACTCTTTCATAAACTCAACCAGAGCTTTTACTCCCTCAACTGGCATAGCATTGTAAATACTTGCTCTCATGCCGCCTACAGTTCTGTAACCTTTAATATTCACAATTCCTCTTTCGCCGGCCTCTTTAATGAACTTCTTATCTAATTCTTCACTGCCAGTTACGAAGTTTACGTTCATCAACGATCGGTCATACTTCTCAACTGTTCCTTTGAACAATTTAGAATTATCAATGCAGTCATAGAGCATCTGTGCTTTTTCCTCATTAATCTTCTGCATTGCCTCTACACCGCCGTTTTTCTTAATCCATTCAAACACTAATCCGCAGATATAGATGCTGTAGCAAGGAGGTGTATTATATAAAGAACCACTATCGGCATGAGTTTTGTATTTAAGCATGGTTGGAATCTGAGGATCAACTTCTTTAACAAGATTATCACGAATAATGACAACTGTTACTCCGGCAGGACCCATATTTTTCTGCGCGCCTGCGTAAATAATACCGAATTTAGAAACATCGTAAACTTCAGATAAGATATTGGAGGACATATCCGCCACCAGAGGAACATTATCCAGGCAGACTATATCCTTTTGTCTAATTCTGGTGCCATAGACAGTATTGTTGGTGGTTATATGGAAAAAATCCGCATCACTTGACAAGCTTGATTTGTCATATTTGGGGACATAAGAAAATGTTTTGTCTTCCGATGATGCAACAGCATTAGCAGCAATATACTTTTTACCTTCTTGAAAGGCTTTTTTCGCCCAATTGCCGGAAATCAAATAATCAGCTTTTCCGTTATTCTTCAAGTTTAATGGAATCATGGAAAACTGCAGATGGGCGCCTCCCTGTAAAAAAAGCACCTTGTAGTTATCCGGAATGTTCATTATTTCTCGAAGGTCACTTTCTGCCTTCTTATGTATTTCATCATACCAGGAAGACCTGTGGCTCATCTCCATAACAGACATACCAGAACCTTTATAATCCAGCATCTCAGCTGCAGCCTGTCTTAAAACTTCTTCGGGTAATGTACCGGGACCTGCTGAAAAATTAAACACTCTTGCCATAAAGGGTTCACTCCATTTCTCATTAAATAAAATATCTTAACAGAATTTGTTATTATTTTAACACTAGGTATACGAAAAGTCTAGGTAAGGTTGTAATAATATTATTAGTAAAATTACGTGTTTATATGGCAATTTTTTGCTACTCTTCTTCAATCTTATGAAATTCATCCACAAATGCAGGTATAATTCAAAGTATATAGTGTTGTTAATACGTGAAAAGCCTCCACAACGGGAGGCTTTTCACGTATATAGATAGAAATTAGAGAAGCACTAGCGAATCTTTATCATTCCATTGCCTGCGGTATAGCCCTTTTCAGATATTTCATCACTTGAACCAAATCTCCAATCCGTCTCACTATGTCCACATTTTCGTTCCTTTCACGAAATTATTTGTTTTCAACACAACCAGATTTACTTATTCAGTTCTCCGACATAGTGAACATATTCATACGAATAACTTATTCACACATCTTTCCGTATCCCTGGATACGGCGGCATCTACGCTTTCAGCAATGTCCTTTAGGTAATCCCTAGTGCTTAATTATATTATAGTTTTAGCCCTGCAAATTAGCAATGTCCAAAACACACCGTATTTTTAAATTACCTCCTTAATACTCCAACTATCTCCTGTTTTTGATGCCATGCATTTTTTTAAGTACATTATTTATAATATTAAACTCCAATAATTTTAAACTATATAGCGTTGTGGTATATTTATAAAAAGGGAGGATGATGTTTTGGCAGTTATAACTATTTCTAGACAAAGCGGCAGCATGGGGCGGGAAATAGCTGAGGAAATATCCAGAAAGCTAAATATACCCCTTATCACTAGAAAACAATTTCTTTACCAGATACTCTCAGATACATTATCTTCACGTGAACTATATATGCTGGAGCAAAGCCCCAAATTCTATCTGAACAAATCAGTAGAAGGATTAACCTATAAAGAGATAATAGAAAAGAGATTAATGGAGGAAGCCTCAAAAGGCCCTTGTGTCATNTTGGGTATGGGNGCNCAGATTATATTCTCCGGNTCTCCCNATGCAATAAATATAAGNGTGGTNGCNTCCCNTGAAACCAGGCTTAANCGTTTCAGAGAAAAATACGGTCAGGAAGGTTTAGA
>JGI24709J26583_10004630_pt1 | contig 10314 bp, 10 predicted proteins | sample BioPla2DNA1_FD_26583 | JGI IMG/M metagenome (IMG submission 26583) | reverse complement strand
CACAGGATATGCCCAGTAATTTTAGACGTAATTTTCTATAGCATTTTATCTAAAGTTTATATCAAATATATACTCAAGATAGTCCTTTTTTAATTCGATTAACTTTATTAATTCATTTAGTGTACTGCAGCCAATTTTAAATGGTTCAAAAGTATTATAATATTCAAGATTAAAAACTAACTTATCAGAAATAGAATCTATTATGTTTAAATATTCTGTTATATTCATAAAACTATCCCCCTATAATCCGAAATCTGTTTTATTAAACCATAAATTTGCTTATAAAATAGATTCAATACTACTTTAAAACGCAGGAATTCGATTATTTCACAGGGAATATCATACTTGATTTGTTATGGATAACACCTCGTAAATTAGAAACCTTTAGGATGTCGCCTCCAATAACAATTCGCACAATGTTTATTTAACTATATTTGATTCGATAAGTGTCCTAATGTCACAGTTAACGCATCTTAAACAGATCGAATAATACTTGGTTTTAACTCATCTTTAACTTTCATACCAAAACAGTGCGATTTATGCATTATCTTATGCAAATCTGTCTTTACTATGACAAATACTTTGCCTATGTAAAACATTACTTACATTAACGAAATAATTATATATAAAATTACCTACTATCCTCAATTATACCCACTAAATGAAAATGATGTTTTGAAAAGAATAATTTATCTTTGCTAGACATTTTATCAAATTCGACAACTTTTGTCTACATAAATTTACAAAAAAATTGCGAGATTCCAATGAACCTCGCTTAGATATTTATAAATATAAGATTGATCCGGGTTGGTACATAAAAATACCAACCAGTCCAACATTATAATATTATATTACTTATTTAAAAACTTTTCAATTCTATTTAACCCTTCCGTGATATTCTCCATAGATGTTGCATAAGAAAGCCTTACGTGAATGTCTGTTCCAAAGCCTGAACCTGGAACTAATGCAACGTTTGCTTTTTCCAAAAGTACATCCGCGAAGCTGTCGGAACCCTTTATTACAACACCGCCCAGCTCTTTTCCTATAATCTTTGAAATGTTCATCATTACATAAAAGGCACCGTTGGGCTTTATGCAGGACAATCCTTCGATTGAGTTTATCCTGTCAACCATGTAATCTCTTCTCTTTACAAACTCTGCAGCCATTGTGTCTATTATCTCCTGTGGTCCTTCAAGGGCTGCAAGGGCTGCCTTCTGAGCTATAGAGTTCGGATTTGATGTAGCATGGCTCTGCATATTGCTCATAACTTTTGCAATTTGCTCGTTTGAAGCGGTGTAGCCGATTCTCCATCCGGTCATGGAATAAGACTTGGATACTCCGTTAACCACAATGGTGAGGTCCTTTATCTTATCGTTGAAGGATGCTATGCTGACATGCTTATATCCGTCATAAATCAGTTTTTCATAAATCTCATCGGAAATAACATAAATCCCCTTGCTTACAGCTAGGTCTGCTACCGCTTTCAGTTCCTCCTCGCTGTAAATCATACCTGTCGGGTTGCTGGGGCTGTTCATTATAATCGCCTTGGTTTTGTCTGTAATAGCCTTTTCCAGCTTATCTATTGTAAACTTGAAACCTTCCTCTTCCGTTGTATTGATGAACACCGGTACTGCATCGGCAAGCTTAACCATTTCCGGATAGCTAACCCATGCAGGAGTCGTAATTATAACTTCATCGCCGGGATTGCAAATTGCCTGAAACGCATTAACCAATGAGTGCTTTGCACCGTTGCTTACCACAATATTTGAAGGCTTGTAGTCAAGCCCGTTGTCCTTTTTAAATTTATTGCAGATTGCCTGCTTTAATTCCAAGGTACCGGAAGCAGGTGTATACTTTGTGAATCCTTCATCTATCGCTTTTTTTGCTGCTTCTTTTATGTGGGTAGGTGTATCAAAATCCGGCTCCCCTGCTCCAAATCCAATTATATCAATGCCTTCAGCTTTCATTTTTTTTGCTTTTGCATCTATAGCTAATGTTGATGATGGACTTATTGAAAGAGCCTTAATCGAAAGTTCCATTTTTAAACCCTCCAAATTCTCAATTATTATGTTATCCATTTTAATATATAATATTCTATTATGCAAGTTAATGATATAAAAAGTGCAAATTTTTTTTAAAATTTCAGATTTCTTTAGCTATAAACAATAATAAAAAAGAAAATGCAAGTTTGTAATTTGATTGTTTCAATAAAAAAGAAATAATTTACAATCTAAAAAAATAGGCCGAAGTAAAAAATACTCCGGCAATTTTTAGGAAGGTCAAAAATATAAAATACCCAAGATTTTTGTCATAAAACTTCTTTAATAACTCTCAGAAAATTTCCTCCTGCAAACTTTTCTATGTCCTGCGAAGAATAATTTAATTTTGAAAGTTCATTAATTATCTTTCCCAAATCCTGCACTCCAACAATTCCTTCCGGTAAGCTTTCAACACCGTCAAAATCAGCCCCAAGACCAATGTGATCCGGTCCTACAAGACCCGAAATATACTCAATATGTCTTATTATATCAACTATGGATGCATCCTTCGAATCCTTTAAAAAATCGGGATACAAGTTTATTCCGATTACCCCTCCGTTGTTTTTTACCGCCTCAATCTGCTCGTCGGTAAGGTTTCTTTGATGGGAACACAGTTTTTTTGCATTTGAATGGGACACAATTACTGGTGCACCAGTACACTCCATCACATCCCAGAATCCTTTTTCCGAAAGGTGGGACAGATCCACGAGCATTCCCAATTCATTCATCTCTTTAATGACCTTTTTCCCAAAGGGAGTCAGTCCGCCGCCGGATTCTCCGTCCTTTACACCGTCAGCGATCTCATTTCTGTAGTTCCATGTTAGGCATATGCTTCTAACCCCAAGCCTGTAAAGCATCCTCAAAACCCCCAGATCTCCCTGAAGGGCTTCTCCTCCTTCAATTGAAAGCATCGCAGCAATTTTATTGTCATCCACAGCCTTCATTATATCATTGTAATTACAACATAACAATATGTCATCCTTATTAATTTTCACCTGCCTGTAAAATTCATCTATAATCTGCAATGCCCTTTTTAAAGCATAAGCCGGGCAATAGGCCGGGTCAATAAAGGCTGCAAAAAACTGAACACACTTTCCTAAAGTTTTTTGTCTTTGTATATCAATATGACAGCTATTTTTATTAAGGTTTTCGCCATTTTCCATTATTTGGGTAATGGTATCGCAGTGAGCATCAACAATAATCATACTACACCTTCCATAAACATAGATTCTAAAAAACGCATCAAATAAAAATCCGTATCAAAGCCCCATTTAGATTTTCTAAACACTATAAATACCAACAAAACTTCATAGGGTTTATACACAGCTTTTATTTTATCAAAAATTTCATTAATAATCTATGCATTCTATTTATATTATATGTTATAATTGGTTTTGAAACTGCCGGGTCAAATCCTGGTACCTTGTTAGTGGGATTTCACGAAGTGAAATGACCAAAAAGAGAAAGGGCTCGATGCCCTTGAGCTTTTGTTTTTCAGCAAATTAAGAGTTTTAAGGAGCGATAACCCCTATGTTCAATAAAAACAGAAAAATCCCTTATATTAAGTTTTTACCGATAATCGCCATTTCTTTGATTCTCTTTAAGGTAATTAACAATACCGGTGCACTTTTAGACGGAATAAAGTACGTATTTTCTTTATTGAGTTATCTGATATGGGGATTTGCTATTGCCTATTTTTTAAACCCGGTTATGGTGTTTATTGAAAAGAAACTCAAGGTGCGAAGATTAATCAGCATCTGTATTATTTATTTTCTGATTGCGGTTATACTTTTTGTTTCCGTTATTTTTATCACCCCAAGACTTGTGGAGAACGTAAAACAGTTGGTGGACAATATGCCTGTTTACATAGAGAATACTGAAGTTTGGGTGGATAAAGCAGTTAATGAATTAAAACGCTTTGATAAGTATAATATGGAAGAATTTATTGAGCAAAAAGCCAACAAATTACTGGATAAAACCGGCGAATTTTTTGACAGTTCAATAAACTTTTTATTTAAAAAGACTATGGATATAACTTCTACTTTATTTAAATTCTTTTTCGGCTTACTTATCGCTATATATTTCTTAAACGATAAAGAGAAGCTGCTAAGATACATAAAGAAGCTCGTTTACGCCATATTTGATAAAAAAGCGGCATATATGCTTATTTCCACAGGGAAAAAAGTTAATTTTGTTTTTTCTAAATTTATTCTGGGAAAAACCATAGACTCATTGATAATTGGCGGAATTTGCTTTTTATTCCTTACTATATTCCGGATGCCCTTTCCTTTACTAATCAGCCTCATTGTCGGAATAACCAATATGCTGCCCTATGTGGGACCCTTTATAGGAGCTATTCCATCAATTATTATCACTCTTTTTGTAAGCCCGATTAAAGCCGTTTGGATTGCTATTTTCATCTTGGTATTGCAACAATTTGATGGCTGGTATTTAGGACCGAAGATAATAGGGGATCAGGTGGGCATAAGTCCGCTTCTCATAATTACTGCAATTACTATAGGCGGAGGGCTTTATAGAATTGTCGGTATATTCATCGCAGTCCCGCTTTTTGCACTGGTAAAGATGTTTTTAGAGGAATACGTGGAAAAGCAGCTGCAAGAACGAAATATTGAAATTGACGAAATGAAATAATATTTGCCTATATAATTCACTTAAGTTACATACTTTAATTTAGGCATATGCAGGTTAATAAAGATATGGGATAAACTCAAGTTTCTTCTATATTTTTATTAACCGTATTCACAACAATCCCCGCTCTGCAAAACTCACGTATTTACCGCCGCATACGATAATATGATCCACCACTTTTATTGAAATGGCCTCAAGGGCTGCCGCAATCCTTCTGGTGGCATCAACATCTGCCTTTGAAGGATTCAAGCTGCCTCCAGGATGGTTGTGAGCCAAAATAACGCTGTTGGCCTTATGCCTAAGTGCAGTCTCCACTATAAGCCTTGGATAAACCGGGGATTCATTTATTGTTCCCTCATGCACCATTTCGGCATAATTCACCCGGTTCTGTGAATCCAGACAAATAACATAAAACACTTCATATACTCTTCCCGTAAATAAGGTAATAGCATATTGGCCTGCTTTTGAAGAGCTGTTCAGTTCCGGCTTGTCCCTCCATTTATCATTGAAATACCGCCTTGACAAATCGGGTATGAGGGACAGGAGCAGTGCAGAGTTTTCCCCTATTCCTGCTACTTTCGTAAGATCCTTAGGGTCTGCCTCAAACACCCCGGCCAAGGAGCCGTATTTATCCAGCAGTGCATGGGCTATCTCGTTGGTATCCCTCCTTGGGATGGAAAAGAACAGTAAAAGCTCCAACACTTGGTGTTGCTCAAAGCTGTCAAGACCCTCTTTTACAAATCTTGCCTTAAGCCTTTTCCTGTGTCCTTCATGCACGATTTATTCCTCCTAACCCCAGGGATTTTTAAAAAAATCAGACAACCCAACATATTTTTTATCGGGTCTTTACAGGGTGCATATTAAGAAAAATGCACAAGAAACATCAAAAAGCGTTTTTTATCAAGGAAACCTTTTTTGCCTGTATATTATTGCCCTCTTTTTCTATGTAAACCTCCACCACATCAAACCTGATGTCTGCATTGTATATGTTCCTTTGGGCAAGATATATTTGTGCCAGCTTCCTTATGTTATCCTGTTTTTTTCTGTTAACCGCCTCTCTGGGATAACCATACTCTATAGAGCTTCGGCTCTTGACCTCAACAAAACAAATTACATTGTTTTCCCGGGAAATTATGTCGATTTCGCCCAATCTTCTGTACCTGAAGTTCTTTTCCAGTATCTCGTAGTTGTTCTTTTTCAGGTATTCCTCTGCTATTTCTTCACCGATTGCTCCAACGGCTCGTTTATTAGTATCTTTTCTGCCCATTTTTATCTCCATATCTCTTATCAATATTCCCAACAAAAACAAGTATCTGAGCCACAACCTCATAAAGCTCCGGAGGAATTTCATCGCCTATATTAAATGAATTTAATGTATTTGCAAGCTCCTCATCTTCATAAATGGGTATGTTGTGCTCCCGGGCTTTTTCCAATATTTTTTCAGCATTTTCACCCTTGCCCAGACCTATGATCTGGGGTGCGTTATTCTCCTGTGGCGAATACTTTAGTGCCGCCACCTTTTTTATCTTCTTTTTCTGAAGCATTCAGTTCACCCCGGTTCTATATTCTAAAGTCAATGGCCTTTTTAAACCTGTTAAGTTCACTATCCAAAGCCTTATTTGCGTTTATAAGGTTCACCTTCTCCTCAATAACCCTGTATTTAATGTCCACCAGCTTGTAGCCCATTTCCTGCAAACTGTTATAAAGCTCCTGAAAGCTTTCTTTAAATAGGTCAATAACCTCCCGGTTCTCGAATCTCATATTAAGGCTGATGTTTTTCTTGTTGATGCTTATTAAAGATTCCACCAGCCCCAGACTTTTTGTATCCAAGGACAGAAAAACAGTGACATTTGCCGGATCGATTCTTTTTCTTTTGGAATCCCGTTTTAAGATATAAAGCTCTCCTGTTGTGTTGCTGTCCATAATATTGAGGGGAATCTGCATATAAACACTGTGCCGGTTTATATCATTTACAAACTCTATATTATCCTTAAGGCTTAAAACTCTCATGAGCATATCTTCTTTCCCCAAAACTTTCGATGTTTCCAAGGCTTTTGCAAGGGTGTCCAGCTTTTCATACATGCTTTTATAGACCTTTTTTACATCCATATCCTTTGAATCTTCACTAACCCGTACAAACATTTTTTCAAAAGACCTGCGTATCCTATCCGTATCCGAGTCGTCCTTTACGGCAGATTTATTTTCAACAAAAGCCTTCTCGACGCTTTCTTCCTTTACAAATAATTTTTTTAATAAATTATTGAGGGCATTTTTTGCTTCTTTTTGATGGGAATTATAGAGGGCATCAAAGCCCGGTGCATTGGATTTTAAAAACTCAATAAGCCTGTCCGGCTCAATACTGTCTTTTTCGTTATTTGTTAAAAACTCGAAAATACTCTGTTTTATATGAAAAATCAATTCTTTATCAACGCCAAAGCTTTCCAATTCCTTTTCAAAGGCTTTTAGATGTGACGTTATTTGCTTTTGCAGCGATTGTTTTTCAAGATTTGCATCTAATGATTCACTCTTTAGAGCAATGGTTTCAGCTCCCACATCTATAGAATCGGGATTAATGGACTCATACTTCAAATCAACAGATTCAAGGCTTTGGGAAATGATGGAAAGTAACTTTTTATCATCAATTCCAATAATCTGATCCATAAGTTCGGTCAAACGNGCTTCTATCTTTGTGCCGAAAGCAAGCTGATTTAAACTTTGTATGGCTTTTTCCCCGGGACTGATTCCCTTCGACACCAAAAATGCCGCCTTATCAAAGGTTAAATCCTTAAACTTAACCACCGCATCTAAAACCTTCTTTATTGTCTCCCTGTCCAACTGGGTGTTATTGTTCTTAAGTTCTTTTGCTGCTTCAATATTTCTTTTGTCTGGCTTTAAACCAAGCCCCAACAACTCGCTTTTTATCTCATCCTCAAGACTCAGAATCTTTTGACCGTTATTTTTTAATGTCTCCAGAAATAAACGGCTTTCCGATTTGTTCTTAATAATGAATTCCACAATCTCTCCCTGCTTAATATTTACGGAGGACAGCATTGAAGCCTTCACCGTCGTACCGTCAAACAGCTTTAATAAAAGCTCATTCCCGGCTATATCCATTACCTTTGCCCTGACAGTATCTCCTATATCAAGCCGTGACATTATATCCGAAATATTTGTATTATTCATTAAGTCAAAAGACCCTTCAATCCTCAATTTTCATGCCCCCTGTACTCCCTTTTACTGAAAATTGATTCTAGCCAACGAATTTTTTTGTAAAGCTCATTCTATGTATCGGACAAAGTCCATATTTCTTTATAGCTTCTATATGCTCCTTCGTCCCGTATCCCTTGTGTTTTGCAAAGCCATACTCCGGATATACCGGATCCATTTTTTCTATAAAACGGTCCCTAGTTATCTTGGCAATAATTGATGCAGCGGCAATCGATACACTTTTTGCATCCCCTTTTGTTATTGAAACTTGAGGTGTTTCTACATCTTTAAGTTCTACCGAATCAATCAAAAGGATGTCCGGGGTTAAAATAAGTTCTTCTACCGCCTGCTTCATTGCTACTTTTGTAGCATTGAGGATGTTTATTTCATCGATTACCTTCTCATCCACAACTCCAACTCCAATGCCCAATGCGTTTTTCATGATGATGTCATAGAGTTTGTCTCTCTTTTGGGGAGTTAGCTTTTTAGAGTCATTGAGCCCTTCTATAAAAGTACCCCTTCTAAGGATAACCGCGGCCGCAACGACAGGACCTGCTAAGGGGCCTCTTCCTGCTTCGTCAATACCCGCGATTATTCCATAACCCTTTTGATATGCCTCATCCTCATAGCAACACATGGCACGGTAGCGGTTTAGCTGTTCTTCCTGCTTGAGCTTTTTTTTCTCGTACCTTTCAATAATTGAATTGACTTTATCACCATACTTCTCTTTATAACAATACAGTTTTTCTATTGCTTCATCAATGTCAAGCTCCTTAACCGATAACTCAATCTGTTTTAATGTCATTTTCTTTTCCATTTCTATAAATGTCCTCCTCCGGTTTCTCCAGTGTTATCCTGCCGATTTTGCCACCACGAAGCTCATCTAAAACAATGGAGGATATCCTAGTTAGATCAACTTCTCCTCCCGATACCAAACAGCCCCTCTTCCTTCCCGCTTCCTCTAAAAGCTCGTAGCCTTTTTTCCCTTCTAGTGTATCCAATTTGTATCTTTGTTTAATATATTGAGGATAATCCACACAAAGAATCTCTAAAAGGACTGACGCCAACTTTTGGGTATCTAAAATATCATCCTTTATTGCTCCTGTTATTGCAAGGTTTAACCCAACCCTCTTGTCTTCAAATTTGGGCCATAGAATTCCCGGAGTATCAAGAAGCTGTATCTCGTTATTTACATTTATCCATTGCTTGCCCCTGGTAACGCCCGGCCTGTCACCGGTGACGGCAATGCTCTTTCCGGCAAGCCTGTTTATAAGAGATGACTTGCCAACATTGGGAATGCCAACGATCATGGTTCTTATCGGCCTGAAAATCCTTCCCCTCTGCCGATCCCTTTCAATCCTATCCTTCATAATTTCCCGCATTTTTCTTTTGAGATCCCTTATTCCCGTTCCCTTTAAGGAGTCTATAAAAATATTGGCATAACCCTGTGAGTTATACCAACTACTCCACTGCTTTGAAACTTTCTCATCCGCCAAATCCGATTTGTTTAGGGCAACTACCCTGGGTTTGTTTTTTAAAATTCTGTCGATCTCTGGATTTTTACTACTCAGTGGGATTCTTGCATCTAAAAGTTCTATCACCACATCAACCAATTTAAGATTATCCGCTAAAATTCTCCTAGTCTTAGCCATATGACCTGGAAACCATTGTATATTCATTTTTTCCTCCAATCTAAATTTTTGTCCTAATCATAGATGCTTCCAAATCTGTTAAAGGGTTTGATTCTAAAGACAGCTTTACCCTTTATCTGACTTAATCTCACAAAGCCTATTTGCCTGCTGTCCTTGCTACATTCTCTGTTATCCCCCATAACAAAAACACAATCCTCGGGTACAACCCTTGGAAGCTCAAAGGATTGTTCATAGGTAATGCCTTTAATATATGGTTCATTTTGCTTTTCCCCATCTATATACAAGTATCCATCCTTTAGCTCAATTTTTTCACCCGGCAGCCCTATTACCCTCTTTATATAATTTACTTCGCCTTGACCTGGAAAAATAGAAGTCAGTGCACGGAAATTTTTTGCGAAATATAAATAATCCCAATTCCCTTCAGAAATCTGTATAATAATAATATCTCCTCTTTTGGGCTCGCCAAACCTATACTGCATTTTGCTTACAAACAAAACCTCTTCGTCTTCGAGGGTGTTCTCCATTGACTTCCCATCAACAACCACCCATTCAAAAACATAAGTTCTTAATATAAGAGCTACAAACATAGCCGCAATTATTAATGCCAACCATTTAAAAGCTTCTTTTAGATAATTGGGCTTTACAGCCTTCGTACTTTTATCAATAGTCTGCCCTAATTCTTTATGCCTGTCTCTCTCATTAAAAGACCCTTTTTTAAACTTCATACCCCTACAACCCTTAATTTTAATTCTTACTTCGCCTGCTAC
>JGI24709J26583_10004627_pt1 | contig 10317 bp, 17 predicted proteins | sample BioPla2DNA1_FD_26583 | JGI IMG/M metagenome (IMG submission 26583) | reverse complement strand
CTTTACCAATGCTTCCGATACCAAAACCAGCCGCGATCGCGGCTATACCGGCTCCGATTGATGCTAATGTTCCTGTCATAATTGTACTTTTTAAAAATTAGTTATTATTATTAATGATGCTCTTCAGGCATTGCCAGTCCGATAAACAGTGACGACAATAACGTGAATATATAAGCTTGCAAAAATGCTACCAATAGTTCAACACAATCCATGAATATCACAAACAATACCGAAACAGGTACGATCGCGAAGGATCCCATGATAAATATCAGGCAGATAAGGCTTAATACGATAATGTGACCGGCCGTAATGTTCGCGAACAAACGGATCATCAGAGCGAAAGGCTTGGTGATCAAACCAATAAGTTCAACGGGAATCATTATGGGCAAGAGCCAAAATGGCACTCCGGGAGTCGCGAATGTATGTCTCCAATACTCCTTGTTGCCACTGAATTGTGTGATAACGAACGTGCAAAGGGCCAATACCCCGGTCAAGGCGATGTTGCCCGTTACGTTGGCGCCGAACGGTGGCGGTGCCGGGATAAGTCCGAATAAGTTATTTATCAGAATGAAAAAGAATACCGATAGTAAATAGGGCATATATTTTTCATATTTATCCTCTCCAATATTGGGACGGGCAATATCATCGCGGATAAAAAGCACGACCGGTTCCAGGATTCCCTGAATCCCTTTTGGAGCGCTGACCCCCGTCTTCTTATATGACCTGGCAAGGGAAATAAACAGTATTACTCCCACAATAGCCGCGAACAACATACCGACTACCGTTTTTGTGATTGAAAGATCAAGAGGAAGTTTCTCTTCGTTTATTTCTCCGGATTCATTCACAAACACTATTTTTCCGGAGAGATCGCCCTCTTCCACGAGCATATAGCCATCATGGACGCGCCCGTGAGCCAGTTGTTTCGAAGAGAAGACATCAAGCCCTTTTTCCTTGCTGTAGAGAATAATGGGAAGGTGTATGGCTACGCTTTCTCCGTTTGCTTTTGTCAGAATGTGCCACTCGTGCGAATCAGTTATGTGTTCTATAATGAACTCACTAGCGTTGAATTTTTCGCTTTCGGCTTCATGGTCGGTTGATTCATGACCCCCCTGCGCCGCCAACGGACAGACCGCAAATGTCAGTGAAAAAGAGAAAATCAACCCCGAAATAATAAACTTCTTCAAACCAATTATATTATAAATTTTTGTGCTTCAATGTCTTAACTATAGCAGACAACATTAACAATGTGAAGGCTAAATATAGGATAAAAAACAATAACAATGAATCTATACCGATTTTTTTACCAATAAAGAACCAAAAAAATACTAAAACCAGTTCAGATAGGAACTTGACCGCGAACGACAACAGCAGGGATTTGCTTTGTCCTTCACCTTCCATTCTCCTGAAATAGAAATAGATAAACAAACAAATAACTGAAAGCGCGAAGAAAGCGATCGATAGAATTGTTATCTCAATCAAGGTAATGCTTAAATTATTGAAATTGGTCAGCGCATCTACTGTCAAGGCGATCGCCAATATGATAATTTCCAGTACCAGAAGCGCAACTATATTTTTTTTAAAATCGATCATTTATCTCGGAAAAATCTTGGCCATTATTTGTCCTTCATATTCATAAAATCTTTGATGGCGACATAAATCGCCGCGAACACTCCGAATAGTGACAGAATAATTGTAAAAACGGGATTTTGGTTATCCAGTACCTTGTCCAGCTTTTGTCCGCCCCAAACAGTCAGGAATATTATTCCTCCCATCTGGAAAGCGAGTGAAGAGTACTTGGCGAACTGGTTTGCCCCCTTGAAAATATCATTTTTACGATTTGTCTCTTTTTTCGTTTCCGGCTTTTCCATTGTCGTCGGTCATTTTACATTTTCCCGTGAAAATGGCACCGGGTTCGATCGATAACTTAACCGTCTCAATATCTCCCATAATCTTTGATGATGCTTTGAGGTTCAGAATCTCCGCCACACTGATCTTTCCCTCCACATAACCGGAGATTTCCGAACTTTTACAGGTTATCTCACCGTTTATTTTCCCGGTAGGGCCGATAACCACTTTTCCTCTTGTGCTCAGAGTTCCGATCAAGGTTCCGTCAATTCGGATATCACCAGTTGAGGATATGTCGCCTTTTATCTCCGTACCCTGACTGATAAGGTTAACTGTTACGTTTTCCGGCTCGCCATTTTTTGCCATAGTAATATCTTAAATTAAAAAGTCTGTTAATCTATATCCGCGAATATAGGAACTTTTTAATGTTAAAGTCAAACTATGGTTTTGGAAATATGGACGCTGAAAGGTTAGGGGCTCTAAATAGACTCCTTTATCTTTTGGGCCAGATCGATCCTTACCACGTCGCATGTCTGTTTGATCATGTTCATGATGGCTTTGCGTTTGGATACGCCGTGGCCAATAATAACATTGGCGTTGATGCCGATTACAGGTGTTCCGCCTACTGTCTCAAAATTAAGACTTTCAAAGAAGGAATCGTTCATATTGGCTATTCTTTTCTTGAACAGATGATATATTGCTTCCGTCTCCTTTAAAACAATATTTCCAACAAATCCATCGCATACAATAACTTCCGCCATCCCTTCCGCGAAAAGTTCGTTGGCTTCAATATTTCCACCAAAGTTGATATTCGGATTCTCTTTCATCAGTTCATAGGCCGCTTTTACCATAGGTGTGCCCTTTGTCTCCTCTGATCCGATATTCAGAAGTTTTACGGTGGGATTCTCAACTCCCAATACATTTTTGGCGAAGATTGTTCCCAAAACACCGTATTGTGCCAGTACGTCAACCTTACAGTCGGGGTTCAGCCCCGCATCCAGTAAAATTGATCTCTTGCCATCAAGTCTCGGAACCAAGGCCGCGAGAGCCGGTCGGAGCACCCCGGGGATAACATTTACCGTGTGGCTGGCCCCGACAAGCATCGCGCCAGTATTTCCGGCGCTGCAAAATCCGTCAATTTCTTTGTCTGCCAATAGTTTGTATCCTACAACAATACTGGAGTCAGGTTTATGGGTGAACGCTTTTGACGGGGAGTCGCCCATCTCGATAACCTGTGATGCGTGAACGATTTCAAAATGAGACGGATCTGTTCCAAGATCCTCAAGTTTATTGTTTATGATTGCCAGGTCTCCTATCAGAACGAGCCGATCGCCTTCAGCGAAGAGGGGAAGAGCATCAACGGCTCCCTCAATTACCGCATCGGGGGCGAAGTCGCCTCCCATTACATCTAGACCGATTCTCATCGTCTTCTTGTTAATTTATATATAGGGAATCAGACAGTTTCTTTTTTCTCGATGGCAAGTTTGCCCCTGTAAAATCCGCATTCCGAACATACATGGTGTGACAGTACCGATGCCCCGCAGTTGGAACATGTCGATACGTTTGGAGCTGTAGCATTATCGTGAGATCTGCGTTTATCTCTTCTCTGTTTTGAGTGTTTACGTTTAGGATGTGCCATCTTATTACGTTTTTAATTGTTTTTCAAATTCTTTTGAGCGCCCCATCTCGGGTCGTTGTTGTTATTTTATATCTTCATCAGGTTTTTCGATCATGGTGGCGCCGCATCTGCTTTTACTGGCCTTAACGATTGCTGCCAACGGTCCGTTCCGTTCTTAATCGCCGATTCCCCAAATAAATCAAAAACTCCTTCCCAATTTCAAGATCAGAGGAACAATAACAAACCGCTAACTCCTTAACCGGCATCGGGAATTGACCGAATACCTCCCTTAAAAATCGGACTGCAAAATTATGAAAGCTTCTTTAATAAAAAAATTAAACGGAAAAAATATTCTGATAGTTGTCTCTATTGGGAATCGCGGAAGTTCTAAAAGTTTCGGGAATCTTATTCGCGACGGGAAAAAACAGCCTTAACAGCATTAAAACGGTCGTTTGTCGATTTATACTATATCAATATTGTCCAAGAATATATTTTTGGCGTAAAAAGGAATTATAATGAAGAGCGATAAAAAGGACAATAAAAAATCTTTCCATAAAAGAGACAGCAAGGTATCTGCGGGTATTTTCTTCATTCTTTTGGGAACGGCCCTGCTCGTGGCCGTAAACGATATGCTTAACCTTGGAAGCGTTGGCGCATATTTTACATGGGAGTCGGTGCTGATCTTCTTGGGGTTGATAATGTTTATAAACCGACGTTTTCTTGTTGGTTTCCTCTGTATCGCGGTCGGTGGCTGGTTTATTCTGGACGATGCCTGTTTCATGGCTTTACCGTTCGTGAAAAACATCTATTGGCCCGTGGTGCTGATTTTGATAGGTTTGGGATTTATCATTGCCTCAATTTTCAATAAAAGTGGGATGTCCCCAAACGAATAAAATAGTATTAATAAACTTAACAACAATAGTCATGGAAGCAACAAATGATTTCAGCAATGAAAAAGGATTCGATGAAAACGGGAAACCCAGCGGATCCGGAGAGAATAGGGCAGATAATTCCGGCAGTTTAAACAACAAGGCCCTGATAGGCCTGGTTTTTCTGATCGCCGGATTATTATTGGCTTTCCGAAATATGGATTTACTGCCTTATTATTTTGACAATCTGATTTTTAGNTGGCCGATGTTACTTGTTGCCATCGGATTGGTTATCGCCTTGGGATCAAAGGACAAAACCGCGGGTTTGATAGTTGTCGGGATAGGTGCCTTTTTCTTGTTGCCCTATATTTTTAACAAGACGTTTCATATGTACAAGTTGTTTTGGCCCGCGATATTTATTGTTATTGGCGCTATTTTGATCACTACAAGGCACAACAAAAAGCACCATGAATTTCAAAAAGACACTTCGATGGACGACGACGACTGGGTGGAGTGCACCAATATTTTTAGCGGAACAAACAAAAAGGTTGTTTCCGACAGCTTTAAGGGAGGAAAAATAGAGGCTGTTTTTGGTGGCTCTGAACTGGATCTCACAAAGGCAATATTGGCTCCCGGAAGAAATGTGCTGGAGGTAACTTGTGTTTTTGGTGGCGTCACTATCATTGTACCCGATAGTTGGCACGTTTCTGTTGAAGTAACTCCAATATTGGGAGGATTTTCCGATTCCAGAAAAAAGAGCCAAATGGTGGTACCCGACAGTTCAAGCCAACTTGTGATAACAGGTACCGTTGTTTTCGGCGGTGGAGAGTTGAAGTAAAATCATGATACATCCGTTAACAGAAAACAGACGAGGGTTTTGGGTCTGGTTGGCCGCCTGGATTTTTCTCGCGGTCTGCCGGTTCTCTCTCTTTTACTACGCTCTTGATGGCGATATTCTGGTACTTTTGGCCGATTCGTTGATCTCTATAGCTGTATTTTCTTTTTTTGCTCTTATCTTATGGTTTCCCATGGAAGCCCTCAACAAGAACAGAAGCGGTTATTTTTCGCATATTATTAATATTGTTGTTCTTGGGGCGGTTACAATTGGTTTATGGATAGTGGTGATCCGACTTATATTACCGTTGATATATACCGATTTCCAACATTTGTGGGAGGCAACACTGGCATACAGGATCGGCGAGGGAATCTTATTGTTCTCTCTTGTAGTGTTGGCCTATTACCTTATAATAACTCTCTATTCGCTCTCGGAGAAGAAAGCAAGGGAGGCTGAACTTGAAACGCTTGTGAGAGATACTGAACTGAAGATGCTTCGTTCACAAATAAATCCCCATTTTTTATTTAACAGCCTGAACTCCGTTGGTTCGCTCACTGTTACCAATCCGGAAAAATCAAGGGAGATGATAATTAAACTGTCGGACTTCATGCGTTATGCCCTTTCCCGTAAAAATGACCAGTTGGTACCATTGTCGGCTGAACTTGAGTCGGCACGACTTTATATGGACATTGAAAAGGTGAGATTCGGCGACAAGATGGTAACCGAAGAGGATATAGACAATAGGGCGTTAGGGGTAAAACTTCCGGTTATGTTGTTGCAACCTCTGTATGAAAACGCCGTAAAACACGGGGTTTACGAAAGTACCGGGAAAGTTGGAATAAAAACAAAAGTATCATACAATACATACCAGGTAGAGATAGTTGTTTCCAATAACTATGATATTGATGCTATGCCGGTTAAAGGAACCGGAACGGGATTGTTGAGTACGGCGAGGCGACTGGAACTGCAGTACGGCAAGAGAGCTTCGTTAACCACATCCAAAAAGGAGGGTCTTTTTGAAGCAAGAATAATAGTTCCTTCAACGGATTGAATTTTCGGTACAATTGGGTTAATAATGTTGGACGGCCTCCCGATACCCCTTCTAGATAGCATCGAGTTTTCGGTATAATTGGGGTAAAAAATTTTTTAATATGGCGCGATTTAACCTTGAAACAGTTAATTTTGGATAGTTATGTTGAAGACAATAATAATCGACGATGAGGCTCCGGCAAGGGAACTATTGAAGCATTATCTCAAAGATATCGCTGAGGTCAAGCTTGTTGCCGAGTGTTCCGATGGTTTCGATGGACTCAAGAAAATCTCCGATTTGAAACCAGATCTGGTCTTCCTGGATATCCAGATGCCCAAATTAACCGGTTTTGAAATGCTGGAGGTACTGGATGAGCGTCCCTTTATAATCTTTACGACAGCATATGACCAATATGCGCTCAAGGCTTTTGAACTTAACGCGGTCGACTATCTGTTGAAGCCGTTTCCGCGGGAGAGGTTGGTAGAGGCCGTGAACAGGGTTCTCCTTAAAAGGAAAGAGAAGGTAGAACCGGACGACACTATTGATAAGTTGATTGGGAGCAGACCGGATAATTCCCCCGGCCTTAGCAGAATTGTGATCAGAAAGGGTAACGCCATAAATATGGTTCCCATAGAAGATGTTGTTTATATTGAGGCCCAAAACGATTACGTGATGGTTCATTATATTGGCGGAAAAGGGCTTAAGCAACAGACTATGAAATATTATGAGGACAATCTGCCCTTTTCTGATTTTGTAAGGATACACCGATCCTATATTGTAAGGGTGGATCAGATAAAAAGATTGGAACCTTACGCCAAAGAGAACCATTTGGCTGTTCTTGGTTCGGGCGATAAGTTACAGGTGAGCAAGAACGGCTATAAACTCCTTAAGGAAAGATTGGGGTTTTAAGTTGGGATAGAAACGGCAATCTCTTTTTTTACACAATTTTGTTTCCTAAAATTATTGGCTGGAATTATATGAGTTTGGTTCGGTCGCGAACATTGCCTATTTCAATCTGGAACAACTCTTTCTTCTGATGAAGAGAAGCTTTATCGGCCTATATTTCTTGAACATAAACAAAGGTACGGGATCATACCCATGGGTGCCCCCGGGCCGGCATCTCAATATCCTATTGGTTCCCAACAGGAATCCTTTCAGGGAGCCGTGAAGTTTCAGGGCATCAAGCATATATGCGGAGCATGTAGGGATATGCCTGCAAGAGGGCCGGAGATGGGGCGATATAACGTACCTGTAAAAATGGACAGGTACCGATAAAAGATAGGCGATAATTTTGTTGAGCCAGCCAAACATTCCGCGAATGTAAGCAAAAACAATCCCCTCGGACAATTATTGTTAACCAAAACTGCCCGTTACATCGAAAAAAATATTTTGCCTGTCAACGGCTTTTCAGGAATATCTTTCTATGGTTATCCCTTGCACTTGGCGTCGCCAAACCCCAGAATCGGAATAAAAATGAACGGCAGCAAAATCATTCCAATTGTGAATCCCACACCTTTACCGAATTTCAGGGATAAATTGTGAATCATAATTATGAGAATTACAATATTAACTATCGGTATAAGTAGAAGCAACAGCCACCACCATGGTTTTTTAATGATCTCCAACAATACCCATATGTTGTAAATGGGTATTATATAATACTACCCGTTTTTAAGACCACTGGTTAAGTGTTAAATTTGATAACTTTAAACCAGTGAATTATGAAAGCAAAAAGACAAAAACATTCAGGGGCCTTCAAGGCTAAGGTAGCTATTGAGGCCTTACAGGAAAGAGAGACATTATCAGAACTTTCAAAAAGGTATGGCATACACCCAAACCAGATAGCCCGTTGGAAGAGGGAGTTCCTGGAGAGGGCTCCGGAAATATTTGAGAAACCCCAAACATCTGAGAACCACGATAAGGAGATTGAGAAGATGTACGCCAAGATAGGGCAGTTAGAAATGGAGCGGGAGTATTTAAAAAAAAACTTAAAAAAACTGGGTCTGTGATCGATCGCCGTCAAATGGTAAACCGGGAAGAAGATTTGAGCATCCGTTGTCAATGTGAGTTGGTAGGTGTAACCAGAGGTAGCTTTTATTATCAACCTTCTGGAGAGACCGAAGAAAATCTCAAACTCATGCGCTTGATGGATGAGCATTATCTGGAGCATCCCACGGAAGGAGTGGTTCGTATGAGAGATTTTCTTCTGACACTGGGTATTTTGGCTAATCATAAGCGTGTTCGCAGGCTTTTGCGGTTAATGGGCTTGATGGCGATCTATCCCAAGCGGAATCTAAGCAGACTTGGTCAGGCGAAATATATCAAACCATACCTGTTGAGGGATCTCAAAATTACCAGGCCAAATCAGGTATGGGCAATAGATATCACGTACATCCCGATGCCAAAAGGTTTTCTTTATCTGACAGCTATTATAGACATTTACAGTCGCTATATTGTTGGCTGGGGCATATCCAATAGTCTGGATGCCGCTTGTAGCCTTAACGTCACAAAAGAGGCCATAGAGCGGTATGGTAAGCCTGAGATTATCAACTCGGATCAAGGAAGTCAGTTTACCTGTCATGAATGGATCGAACTTCTTGAGAAGGAAGAAATAAAAATCAGCATGGATGGCAAAGGCAGGGCTATTGATAATATATAGAAAGGTTCTGGCGTTCTGTGAAATATGACTATGTTTATATCAAAGTCCCTTCAGATGGGCTGGAGCTTTATCAGGGGCTCAAAGATTATATGGATTATTACAATAACCGGCTTTGCCATCAGGGTATCGATCATAAGATCCCGGCAAAAAGATATTATGAGGCAGCATAATGACTTTCTCTTCTAAATACCAAGATAACCAGACTACGGAACCAGTCAAGATCAAGACAAGTCCTTTCAGGAATCTTGACAGAACCCGCATTCTGATTGAAAAAGTATTTACAAGAGAAAATCATCGAAGAAGAAAACTTATTTTTGTACCACAGTGGTCAGAGAATGGGGAGTAGCTAATTATGGCAGCCCATCCGGGTTTGCCGGCCTTATTGTACACCTTCCATAAGGCGACAATAATCAATACGGAAATAGCCAAAGAGATAAGTGACGATCCAATCATAACATTAAAAATTTTTAATTTTTCCTACTCTTGAGGCTTTTCGGTTCCTCCCCGCTGTTTTGGACAGGTAAGCGGAACCCCTTATTCACGCACCAAATTTATTAAAAATTACTAAATTAACAAATATTCACATCCCATTAATTGACAGTAGAACATTCCAATTTATGCCAAAAAGTCATATATTCGCCACGTCAATCTAATGGCACAGGAATTGACATATTGCTTTGGAACAAAAAAATGAGTTATGATTTGGATAATATTTATAGGATTCGCCCTGTTGAGCTGGGCAGTCAGTTCGGTACTGAGGACCAAGTTCAAGAAATATTCAAAAATACCGCTCGATAATGGGATGTCGGGCAAGGAGATCGTTGAGCGCATGTTGCTCTATAACGGCATAACCGACGTTAAGGTCGGCAGTGTCAAAGGGCAGTTAACGGATCATTATAATCCGGTTACCAAAACGATAAACCTTAGTCCCGAAGTCTATAACGGACGTAATGTCGCCGCCGCGGCCGTTGCGGCGCATGAGTGCGGTCACGCCGTCCAGCACGCCGACTCCTACGCATGGCTGGGGCTAAGGTCCAAACTTGTCCCCGTAGTGACCTTCGCGTCGAGATGGATGACATGGGTAATCCTTGGCGGCATACTGTTGATCAACGTTTTTCCTTCGCTGTTGCTCATAGGTATAGGGCTATACGCGCTTACCACTCTCTTTAGTTTTGTCACCTTGCCCGTGGAGATAAACGCTTCAAAAAGGGCGTTGGCATGGCTCTCTGCCTCCGGTATCACCTCTTACCAAAACCATGATAAGGCTGAAAGCGCTTTGAAGTGGGCCGCTTATACCTATGTGGTCGCCGCTCTCGGATCGCTGGCAACACTGGTTTACTACATAATGATATTTATGGGGGCCAGGGATTAAGGTAATGATGTCACTTTTTCGCAATTTTGTGAAAGCAAGGAGTCTTAATATCGAAAAGTTTCAAACAATGGCATAAGTTAATGAAACTT
>JGI24709J26583_10004625_pt1 | contig 10320 bp, 8 predicted proteins | sample BioPla2DNA1_FD_26583 | JGI IMG/M metagenome (IMG submission 26583) | reverse complement strand
AAAATTTCAACGTTCAATATAAAATAATTTTTTATAAATAAAACTATATCATTTATTAAAGTTTAATTCTAGACGTTAATTTCTTGACGCTTACAAATATAATATAAAAACAACTGATAATAAGAATTTATAATATTGAAATGAATTTACAAATAAAACACAATTATGCTATTCACTATTTTTTTAAAAGAATTAATAAATAAAAAGAGATTAGGTTAAATTTACAAAAATGTACTTCCATAATAAGTTATTATATTATATAATGTTATTTAAAAAAATATGTATTTTAATGGGGAGTAATTTTTAAAATGGGAACTAAAATAACAAAAATCATTTCTTATTTGCTTATTATTTCAATGATAATGACAGGATTGGCTCACGCCGCTGAAGGATTAAATTCATCAAATGGAATTGGTACTTATGGAGAAAATTTTTATAGTGGGGATGTACAAAACGCATCTAATGTTAGCAATACTAGTATCAGTGGGGAAAATCAAAGTTTTCCCGATATAAAAAATCACTGGTGCCAGGACACCATAGAGAAATTTTTAAGAAAAAACTGGGTTGCAGGCTATGATGACGGCCTGTTCAGACCGGACAGTTTTGTGACCAGGGCTGAGTTTACTGCCATGGTGGTAAACATATTTAAAAAAGATGTTGATTTAAAAGAACCTGGTTTTAGTGATGTAAATAAAGATGATTGGTTTTATAATGCAGTATCTTATGCTTTTAGTGAAGGTTTAATTGCCGGCTATGAAGACGGGACTTTTAAGCCTATGGAAAATATGTACAGACAAGATTCAGCTGTACTGGTAGCCAATCTTTTTAATATAGATTTTTTTGAAAAAGGTGTAGATATAATATTTGAAGATGAAGATACCTTTTCTGGGTATGCTTATCAAAGTATAAAAAATCTTGCATCTCATGGAATAGTTAAAGGATATCCTGACAGGACTTTCAGGCCTTTTAATTTAATAACCAGGGCAGANGCAGTAAAAATGCTTGATGTGGTGACAAACTTTATTGAAGTTCCTGAACCTGGAGATTTGCCATTGGTTCCACCGGAGACTCCAAGTCCGACGGCGACACCGGAACCAACACCTACTCCGGTATCAAGCCCTAAACCAACTCCAACGTCTCACAAAGGAGGAAGTACAGGGGGAAGTAAGTCAACGCCAAAATCATCACCAACGTATACTCCGGCACCAACATCCACACCAACATCTACACCAACACCGACTCCTACACCAACGTCCACGCCGACACCAACACCAACGCCAACACCAACACCAACAGCAACCCCAACCCCAACCCCAACACCTACACTAACACCAACACCAACACCGACGCCAACACCAACACCAAGCACTTTACAGGTAAATATAGGGACAGTAGAAGGAGAGATAAAAGAAGAAATAACAATTCCTGTATCCTTTGAAGGTGCTTCAAAAAGTGGTGTACACAGCTGTGATTTTATATTGTCCTTTGACCCTGATGTTTTAGAAGTACAAGAGGTTATTGCAGGAAATATAATTGAACATTCTGCTGCAAGTTTTGGTTCAACTATTAATAGCGAAGAGGGGACTATAAGGTTTGTATTTTCAGATGATACAGAGTCAGGAACTATAAAGATAGATGGAGAATTTGCAAATATAAAGGCATTAATAAATGAGACTGAAAATATTGGATTTAGTCCAATAGAGTTAGTTAAAGAAGAGTTTGTAGATGCCAACTTAAATATAATGATTGTTACGTTTAATAATGGTGGTGTAAATGTAAAAGCTCCGGAACCAACACCGGAACCAACGCTACATGGGGGGTACCTAAAAAAATTAAACTGCGAAAATAGCTCCGGAACCAACACCGGAACCAACGCNACCAACGCCACCGGAGTTAACACCGACACCAACTATTGATATTGATTATGAGAAGCCTGTTGTAATTTTGGAAATGAGTTCAACAGTTGTAGACAAAGGCAGTGAGGTAACAATACGTGTTACAGCCACAGACAATGTGAAAGTAGAGTCTGTAAGTGCACAATATGACGGAGTGCCTGTTGATTTAGATGAAAATGGAATAGGGATTATTAAGGCAGATAAGACAGGCATGTTTGAAGTTAATGCCATTGCCATTGATACCCAGGGCAATGAGGGATATGCAAAAAAAGATTTGTTTGTAAAGGGAAAGGCTGACAATATAGCTCCGGAGGTAGCTATTGAAAGTCCGGTTGAGGACTCAAAGATAACATCTCAAATGGATATTATTGGTACCGCATATGATGAAAACCTTGTAAAATATGTTTTGGAATATTCGGAAAAAGGAAAAGGCCAGTATATTAAATTTGCTGAGGGAGATACTCCGGTCAAAAACGGAGTGCTGGGCAGACTGGATGCCACTGTGATGCGGAACGGCCAATATGACATAAAGCTTTCTGCATATGATGAAGGAGGNATTGTATCAACCTGTACCGTTTCATATATGATTGAAGGAGAGCAGAAGGTTGGGAAATTTTTCCTTGACCTTTGATGACCTTACTATTCCTATGGCGGGATTACCCATAACTATTTTACGTACCTATGACAGTCGCAATAAGGAAAAAGGCGACTTTGGAATAGGTTGGACAATGGCTTTAAGAGATATTAAAATTGAAGAAAATTGTGTCCCGGGCGAATACTGGATGCATGAATCAAGTGGTGGAATACTAAACCGTAGGTATGATTTGTATGAAAAAAAGGAACATACAATAAGTATTACATACCCTGACAGAAGAGTTGAAAAATTTGGTATCGAGGTATCTCCATCCTTTCAACAATATGCACCTATACAGGGCACTACCGTAAGTTTTGTGGCAAAGGAAGGAACAAATTCAAAATTAGAAGCACTTGATATGTCAAATGACTGCTTAGTAATTAACAATGTTAATGGTTATGGCTTGTATACTTTTGATGTTGAATTGTATAACCCTGATCATTACAGACTTACAACCCAGGACGGAACTGTTTACATAATAAATCAAAGCAGCGGGGTGGAAAGTATTACAGACCCGAACGGCAATACTGTTACGTTTACAAAGGACGGTATTATACATTCTGCCGGTAAAAATATAACCTTTAAAAGGGATGACCAGGGGAGAATAACAGAGATAACAGATCCCAAGGGCAACAGCATAAAATATGAATATGACCACTATGGAGATCTTGTTAAAGTGACGGATCAGGAGGGTAATTCCACAAGATTTACATATAATTCGAGCCATGACTTAATAGATATAATTGACCCGAGGGGCGTGAAGGTTGCCCGCAACGAATACGATGATAACGGAAGAATAATTGCTCATATTGATGCAGAAGGCAACAGGATTGAGTACGATCGTGACTTAGAAGGAAAGCAGGAAATAATAAGAGACAGGATGGGTAATATAACTGTTATATCATATGATGATAACGGTAATGTTCTTTCCAAGACGGACCCTATGGGAAATACAACGACGTATTCCTATGACGAAAAAGGGAATATGCTTACAAAAACCAATCCTCTTGGAAATACCACAACTTATACCTATGATGAAAAGGGTAATGTGACAAGCATTACAGATCCTTTGGGAAATAAGACGGAATATACTTATAACGCATTTGGACAGGTTGAAATTGAAAAAGACGCATTGGGGCATATAATAACGAAAAAATATGATTCCAGAGGAAATCTGATTGAAACAACCGATAAGAAGGGGAATATCTATAAATATTCATATGATAATAAAGGAAATCTTTTGACTGAGACTGATGCGGAAGGAAACACCATATCCTATAAATATGACAGTTCGGGTAACTTGGTTTCGGAAACCGATTTTAACGGTAATGAAACTACTTATACCTATGATTCCAATGGTAACCAGACTTCGAAAACAGTTACACGAAAAGTTGGAGAAAAAACTGAGGTACTTACGACTACCTATGTCTACGACAATAAAAATAGAATTATGAAGACAATTAACCCGGATTTAAGCGAGATAATTGTTGAGTATGATGAAAACGGGAGACAATCGGCGGTAGTTGCTTCCGGCGGCATAAGAATAGAGTATGAATATGATATATTTGGAAACCTGGTTAAAGCGAAATACTCTGATGGTACAGAAGAAAGCTATACTTATGACAAGGAAGGACGAAAGAAATCAGAAACAAACTGTGACGGATTGACTACGTATTTTGAGTATGATAAAGCCGGCAGGCAGATAAAAGTGATTTATCCGGACGGGACATCAAACCAGACAATTTATTACGCTAGTGGTAAAGTATGGAAAAGGATTGATGAAAGAGGCAATATAACTGAGTATATTTATGATGAGACCGGTAGAAATACTAAAGTTAAAGATGCATTAGGGAATATAACGTATTACGAGTACGATAGATTGGGAAATATGACAAAAATGACCGATGCAAAGGGCAATACCATATCCTATTCATACGATGTAAATGGTATGCTGGAAAAGGTAGTTTATCCTGATGGTACATTCATAGTTTACGATTATGACAAAAATGGAAATAAAAAATCAGAAACCGATCAAGAAGGGAAGACTACAATATTTGATTATGATAAAAATGGGAATTTAATAAAAGTGACTGATGCATTAGGTAATATAACTGAGTATGAATATGACAGTATTGGGAATCTCAATATACAAAAGGATTCAAACGGTCATGCAACTAAATATGAATATAACAGCATGGGAAGAATGACAAAGAGAACACTTCCTATGGGGATGTATGAAACATTTACTTATGACGACTTTGGAAACATATTAACACATACTTCTTTTAATGGTGATACTATCAGGTACGAGTATAAAGACGGAAGACTTTCAAAAAAGATTTATCCTGATGGCAGCGTTGAAGAGTATACTTACTATGCTTCCGGGAAGATAAAAACCATTAAAGATTCCAGAGGAACAACCGCATATGAATATGATGCAAGAGGAAGACTTATAACTCAAGTGAATCCTGATGGATCAAAACTCACATATACATATGATGCAGCGGGGAATAGAACCAGTGTCGGAACACCCTCGGGCACTACGTCATATACATATGATGCATTAAACAGACTTGAGACTGTAACGGCACCTGACGGAGGCATTACTACGTATACATATGATGCAGTAGGCAACCGCGAAAGTGTAACTTATCTCAACGGTGTAAAAACCGTATACCGCTACAATTCGCTTAACAGGCTTACAGGTCTTGTTAATCAGAAGGCAGACGGAACAGTAATTTCTTCATACGAATATACACTTTCAGATTCAGGAAACCGCACAAAAGTTGTGGAAAACACGGGAAGAACTGTAGAGTACGATTATGACGATACCTATAAGCTAATAAGTGAGAAAATAACCAAACCTGACGGCAGCATTATAGAGATAAGCTATACCTATGACCCTGTAGGTAACAGGCTTACAAAGAATGAGAACGGTATACTGACTGAATATACGTACGATGCAAATAACAGGCTGATTACGGAAGGAAACAATATCTATAGTTACGATGCGAATGGCAACACTTTATCCGTGGCTGATGCAACAGGAGCAACAATAACTTACAGCTATGACTATAACAACAGGCTAATATCAATAAATACCGGAACTCAGACCATCTTGTATGAATACGATGTTGATGGCATAAGGACATCAAAGACGGTTAACGGAGAAAAAATCAGCTACATAGTTGATAGAAACTGTGATTATGCCCAAGTTCTTGAGGAACGTAACTCAAAAGGAGAACTGATAGTAAGCTATGTATACGGGGATGACCTGATTAGTCAGAACAGGGCTGGTGTTGTATCTTACTACATTTATGACGGGCAAGGATGCACAAGGGCATTGACAGATTTGTTAGGTGAGGTAACAGATACATATTCCTATGATGCCTTTGGTATTTTGCTTGAAAATACAGGAACAACAGTAAATGATTACTTATATATAGGGGAACAGTATGACCCTAATGCAGGATTCTATTATCTGAGGGCAAGATACATGAATCCGAATGTGGGAAGGTTTACAACAATGGATGTGTATGAGGGAAGTGTTTTCGAACCTAAATCGCTCCATAAGTATTTATACTGTAACAGCGACGGTGTTAATAATATCGATTTATCCGGATATACGACGATGAGTTTAAATTCTCAAATGGCAGCATTAACGATAATGGGCGTGCTTTCAGTATTGTCTATGAGTTTTATAGCGATGCCTAACGTTATTCATTGGCCGGCTTCGGTAAGTTTACCCTGGATTTCAAGGGTGGAAATACGAGATGAATCAGAGGAAATTCCAACATCGATTGATTTTGCTCAAACAAGGAGAGACAAAAAATATATGACATATTATAGAGGATTAAGTAGCCTTGATTATAGCGAGTGTCTGGCTAAAAAACCTATACTTAGTAAAGCAGCCAGAAATATGGAATCACTTATAGCACAGTGTTTTTTGAATATTTTACTTAGGCAAAGGGGTTATGAAAAATTTGCTGAAGATCATTCTCGTGATTCAACTAATTCACCGTTTATTTCGTTGACTACTGATATTGGTACTGCTATTCGATTTTCCAGTGAAACAGGCATAGTTGCAACCATTAGAACAGATAGAAAAGTTTATTTTAATCCTTTCAATGTGTATGGAGAGAATGAATATTTGATTCCTATACTAATTTGGCAAAGCGAAATAGTGAATTTACGCCAAGTGTCGTTTTATATGATCTAGGAAAGAACATTAAAGGATGTTGACTTCGGAAAGGTAGGAAAGAGTATAAGTTTTGAGTCAAAGCCTAGTCTTGCAGATAATTAAACTTAAATTTAAGCACTTTTGAAATATATTTATATGAATCCAGTGGTAAGATGTCAATAGGTAAACTGGAAAAAGATCTTTGAAAAATGCATATTGTTTAAGCTGTTTTGGCACAAAAGAAAATCCTCAAAAAGCCCTGCCATTTTTACTGGAAATGCAGGGTGTGCCAGCCCAACGGACTGCTATTCCGTTGGAGGTATGTATAGCCGATTGTCATGCAGCAGTGCATAGACTAATCGGACTAATTTCCTGGCAGTCAATACGAGTGCTCTTTTATGTGGCGTCTTTGGCGTTTCACGGTATTTGAGGTCATAGAAGCGTTTGAACTCGGGATCGTGCATGCGCACCTTGTTCGCAGCCTCCATGAGGTAGTATCTNAAATAGCGGTTACCCGAAGAAATATGGTGGGTATTATCGACGGTATATTTGCCGGATTGATATTTACTCCAGCATATACCGGCAAACTTGGCCAAAGCAGCCTGATTCTTAAAACGCTTGATGTCGCCAATCTCGGCAATAATGCCTGCAGCATAGACTGGCCTGATACCTTTAACCAAGGTCAGTGTATTAGGAATGACTTTCATGTGTTCCTCGATGGCTTTATCAAACAGTTTCAGTTGGTCTTTCAAAGCTCGAATGGCTACAAGAGAAATGGCCAGGACCTGATTGATAGAGTCGTTAACAGTCTTAGTCAATTGGTATGAGCTGCGGGCAGCCTTTTGAATAAGTTTGGTGACATCCTCCGGAACATTAAACTTACCCTTGCCTTTTTCATTAACAAAAGCGGATAATTCCTCAATTGACATATAAGCTATTTCATCAACAGAGAGGAACTCCTCAACAACGGCGAGGGCAGTAGCTCCGAACTGATCCGAGAAGACCTTTTCCTGTGTAAGGGAAGAGAACTTCAGGAACAGGGAGTTGAGGAAATGTTTTTTTCCCTTGTAAGGTTACGGGCTGCATAATAACGGGCCCGGGTAAGCTTTTTTAAAGCTGTTATCCTATCATCCATGTAAACCTCCTGGTTAATGCGTCCAAAACGCAGGTTTTCGGCAATTATCCAGGCGTCAACATCATCCGTCTTGGGCAGGTCGGGGAAAGCTTTCTTGAAAGCGTTGACCTGCTTAGGATTTAGTACATGGATGCTGGGCTTGAAGGTGCCTATACCGGCGTCTTGTTTCAAGAAATGTACAAGAGGTTCGCCGTAGACAGAGATAGCTTCAAGGCTTATCACAAGGGAATCGAAGCGATTCAAGGTCATGGTGCTTATGATCTTGAAAACAAGAGTTTTAGCACCTGGCTGGTTATTGGAAACAGAAAACTTCGAAAGACTATTACCAGAAGAATCCAAAAATCTAACCTTGTTATCACTGGAACTAACATCGATGCCTACCAGTAATGAATTAGGCATTAGGGTCACCTCCTTACTTTAAAGAATATGAGGNACATTTACCTTAACAAATGCCTGTGGATTCAGACGCATCGACGCCCTCGCAATTAGAATCGAGTTCGCAAGTAACCTATGCACGATACCCGCCTGCCAAAGGGTGCAGGTTACAGGCGGATAAACANCCAGTGGTACGAAGCTAACGCTAGGCCCGGGGAACAGACTATCAAAGCAGCAGCACAAGGCTCCGCAAGGGGTGAGCAAAACTGTCCGCAATGGTCTCTAATACCATTGTTGCACAGGTAAATGAAAAGGTAAATATGCAAATTGTCAAAGTACAAGGCCGATGAAGGCAGGGCGNCCGCTTACTGCTACGCAGTAAGCATATATCTATGTAAGATAGGCTTTGAAGAAGGCTTTTGAGTAAGCCTTCGAAGTAGATATATAAGAGAAATTTCAGTGATTTTGGCTCGATACCGCAAGGGNTTATAACTGGAAAATTACTTATAAAAACATTACAAATACTATTATACGAGGAGTGATACTATGAGTGAAGAGATAGCGAAAAGAGATTCATGGAAAATAGAAGAGATGCCAGATGATGTGGTAAGTATATATTATGATAAAGAATTTACTCTTGAGGAGTTTGATAAAATAAAAAGAGGATTTATTCCAAAGTCGATGGAAGATAAATGGTTTATTTTCTTTGAATCAGATGTTCTTTACTTTCACAGGAGTTGGACAGGACGTTGTATATATTCAGTTCATTTTATAACTGAAAATGACAAGGTTAGAATAAAAAAAATTTATGTAAATAATGATAAAACTCAATATCAAAAAGGTAATGATACATCATATAATTTAAGGGAAATTGATTTCTTGTTTAATAATGTAATATTGAAAAAAAAAGTGAATTCATTTTTTTCTCTAAGTAAAGAGGATATTTCTGCGATGCTTGAGAGTGGTATGTTTGACGATCTGCCGAGAGAATGTATAAAAGAAAGTAATGAAAGCCATAAACGATATAGAGAAGACAAAGATATTTTAAAAATAAAATTTAACAGTGAGCTAGAGGAAATAATCGTACTTTTTGCTTTGAAGAAACCTTGCGAAAATTCCATTAATAAAGAATTGGAAAAGTTTATAAATTTGATTTATGACTGGTTTGAAAACAATACAGCTTCAAAAGAGATTTTACTTAGATATATGCTAATAGGATTATATGAACAGATTAATGGTATGAGGAGACTTAAAGAGCTGCCTTTTGATGATGTGTATAAATTGTGTTGTATAAGTGAAAAAAATACCCGCAAATTTGAGTTATTCGAAAAATACTATGGCAAAAAGCTTGAGAGTTTTGAAGAATATTATAACTTGTTTACTGAGAAAAATATAGATATGATTAACGGTGAAGAGTTGTTTAAGTTTGTTATTTCAGGACAAAAGAGATTTTAGGGAAAAAATAAACTATAGGAATGATTGTATGACCCAATATGCATATGCAAAGAAAAAACAGGTTGTAAGTTTTTGTATGAGGCTTCTTAATAAGAGAAATGTATATATTGAGTATAAAGATATGTATGAATTACATAAGTGATGAGAATTTGGATAAGGTAGAGTAGATCAGATGAAAGTAATTAGAAGAATTCGTGACGCTATATGATATAGATAGATTCTGCTTCGTAATAAAAAATATGAAATGAAAACTAAAATCGGAACAAGAGTTGATTATATGCTTATAAGGGACAAGAAGATTCTATTTGAGATATTTGATTTTGCACTGGATAAAGAAATATTAAGGTTATTTAGATTAATAGACAAGTTTAAAGGTAAAGGCGGAGTAATAAGAACTAATACATGGGCTGGAGAAAGTAAAAAAGGAAAGTTTAATGACTATAAAGAATGGGTAGACAAGCTTGAAGCTGAGAAGTTTAACTTTACAGAGTTCAAATGCACTGCGGGAAGAAAAGCAAAAAAGGAATTCGGAATTAAAAGTGTACAAGGTTATTTAAAATTATGTAAGCGTAAAAGAATTAACGGATATAAATACTAAAAAATTTGCTATACAATTGAATTATCAAAAGTATAGGAGGTTTTTTAA
>JGI24709J26583_10004624_pt1 | contig 10324 bp, 7 predicted proteins | sample BioPla2DNA1_FD_26583 | JGI IMG/M metagenome (IMG submission 26583) | reverse complement strand
ATTTTGAACCACAAGAGTTTATACCTGATACAGAATTCATAACTATAGAAGATGACGAAGGTAACGTAATAGGAGTAGAAGAAGTATTAAGTGAAAGAGGTAAAAAACAAATTGAAGAAAGAGAAAATAGAAGGAAACCAACTCAACACTATTCATATCTAACAGTTCCAGGAGGTACTAATTATACAGAAAATGCTCATGTTATTCCTGCTATGAAAGGTAAAGTATTACCTGATATATATTCAATCATGACCAAGAATTTGCTAATGGTGATTTAAATATGTATGGTTGGGATAGAAGTGATGATAAATTATTATGGAAAAAACCTGAAATAGATAGTACTGTTTTTATTTGGAATAATGATGTTTATGATATTAGGCATGATGATGTCGCTACAAAAAACCTTCAACCAATATCTACAAATGAATATATAAAAGCTAAAAATTTAGCAAAAAAAGATTATTCAACTGATAAAACTCGTAGAATACTAGAAATACAATCTAAATTCCAAAAATGGAGATTAAATTTTGAACATAAAGGAAATAAATACCAAATATTAGAAAATCAACCTACTAATAACCCTAATGTATTTGAAGACCATTATTTAGAAAATGGAAAAAGAATTACAGGTAAAGAGTATAATAAAATATTTAAAGAGTTTTTAGATACTCCTACTTCACAAGAAGATGCTTTTATTAAACTCATTGCAAAGCAATGGGAAACTTTAATGATAAGAAGTATTATACAGGACTCTGCTAAAAAAGGGTATGAGAAAGTATTATTCCCTACTGGTGATACAGCAAGTAAAGTTGAAGGTCATGAAACTTTAGAAGAATTTAAGAAACAAATAGAAGATGAGATTAAAAAACTTGAAGAAGAATTACAAGATACTTTTATTAAAGATGGGAAAATTACAGATTCTTTAAATAGAAATAAAGGTTCAGATGCTAACTTTGAAAATTTTAAAATCACTCTAAATAATAAAATAAACCAACTCAAAGCTGAACTTGAAAGAGTTGAAAGAGAAGGATTTGGTGCTTTAAAACCTATTTGGAACTTTTATGAAAATACTGTAGCTAATATTCTTAAAAAACAAGGTTATAATCCTGTAGAAATTACCGATGAATATGGTAATACATGGTATGAAGTAACAATAGATGAAAATAGAGATAATCAAAATATTGTATTTCAAAAGACACCTCAAGAATTATTATATAAATTAAATGATATATTTGAAGATAGAACATCACTAATATTTAATATTAATAACAATAAGGATTTTGATACTAACAGTAGATTAAAAGCAATAAGAAGTCTTATTGATAATAAAGAAGTAAATTACAATAATCATTTAGAACATTTAGAAGAATACTTAGAATTATTTGAACATTTACCAGCCATATATAATTTAATAAATAAATATGGCTCAAAACAAGCTATATTAGAAGTGTATGACAATGATAATGGTTCAGGTAATAATAATCTTCAACAAGAATTCATTGAAGCTGTAAACGGCTTAAAAAGCATTTTTAGAAATGTTAATAAAACAAAGTTAAATTCATTAGAAAATTGGTTAGATAAAAATATAGTTGATATTAACAAAATTGACATACAGGATAAAAATGATAATGTTTTATATCCAACAGAGCAATATAGTTTAGATGTTAACAATGAGAAGTTTATTAAGTATTATTATGAATTAAGTGGTAAGAAAGAAGATATTATTACTTTTGCAAAAAGATTAAAATCTACTATAGCTACTTATAAGTTATTGGGATATAATAATGATAAGATATTAGAAATGTTAAAATGTTTATAAATTATGAATAGTTGCAGGTATTTTACAGAACAAGAAATAACAATAGCAATGCAAGCATTAAATGTAACAAAAAATGTTGCTAAAGCTATTCTTACAAGTATGCATAATGAAATGAATGGAGAAGATTTCAATGTTACTAAAGATAATATAAAAAACTATATTCAAGGAAAAAAAATTTCTGAAAAAGATGAAGTATTTTTGAATAATAAAAAAGAAGCAAAAATAGCATCTCTAAAAAATGAACAGAAAAGAATAATAGATATAAAAAATAATAAAAACAATAATAATAATTTAACAAATTCTCAAGTTAATGTATTATCAAAAATAATAGATATACAAGAAAAATTATTAGAACATTTTGAAGAAGGTACATATGCTATTTCTGTAAGTAACTTAAAAGGAGTATCTAAATTCAGACCGTCAGGAGAAGAAGTTGATATATATGCTGATTTTAAAAATTTTGGGACATTTATGCATTATATAATGGAACAATTAATATTGTTTCAAATAGATAATTCTCTTGCACAACAAATGGGTATAACAAAACCTATAGAAGGCAATATTGATGTTAGGTGGTTAGATCAAGAAATATTTAACATATTGTATGATAATTTCAGGAAGATGAAACTAGAGCTTTTGAAATAGAAAATTTCACTAAAGAAACTATGTTTAAAGCAGTAAGTGATATGCTTTATACAGTAAGTGATTTAATTAATAAAGGTTATGTTTTATTACCAGAAGTAACATTAGGAGCTAAAGCATTTAGAGATGGAGATAATATAGTTGTTGGTAGAGTAGATATGTTAGCTATTGCTCCTAATGGTAGAATATCTATTATTGATTTTAAAACTAAGAAAGTCCAGCATATGTTGGCTGCTAATTCTAATGATCCAAATCATGTGGACGTTAGGGTTGAATTGGGATTAAATAATTATGAAATAGATTCTACAGGAGATACTTATAGTGGATTTGTTGGTAAAAAAAGAACTACTTATGACGAATGGTTTGTACAATTAGAAATGTATTCTAATATGTTAAGACAAGCAGGTCTTGATGTTGATATTACTAATAATAAGATTATTGCATTAGCATATCAAACTACTGATGATATGTCATTTAGAGCTCAGGTTGTATTGTCATTTAGTGGATATGATTATTACATATCTACACAAGATTACATTAAAGGAGCAAGAAAATTTTCTCATGCAACTTCTAAGTGGTTAGGTAGTAAAGAAGATGCTGAAATCCGTCAAAGCAATAAATTAGATCCATTGATGAAAATGATAGATGAAGCTATACCATATAAAGATGTTGTTCAAGAAGAAAGAATGAGTAAGGAAGAATTATATAATATTTCTCCTACAGAAGATAAAATGCAAAAATTCTTAACAGTAGTATATGAAAATTCAAAAAAGAATTTAGAGGTATTAGAAGCTCAATTAAATGAACATGGTATTTCTGATGAGGTTAAAAATTTAAGAAAAACACAAATAAGTTATTTAAGATCTATTATTAATGTTGTTGAAAATGGAAGTAGAGATGAACAATTACCATTTTATAGAGGATTATTATATGCACAAACATTAGAACAAGTTGAGGAACAAATATATAGTTTAACAAAGAAATTTAATGAAATAAATAAAATATATAATGAGGCTATTCAAAATTATATGAATAATCCTACTAAAGAAAATAAACAAAAATATCTTGATCAATATAAGATTATGATGGAGATTCATGAAGAGAATAATGCTGTCAGTGAGATATTAAATATGTTATATGAAATAGGTATTGAAGCTAAAAATAATCCTGCAAATAATATTACAGAAGATAGTGTTATGTATAAGAAGTTATTAGGTGCTTATGCACAACACAATTCATTACAAAACAAGTGGCAAGATGCTACAATAACAATGTTAACAGAAGTATTAAGAACAATAAGTGAGGCTGATTTTGTCAATATTACTAAGGGGATAAGAGATGTATTTACTGTAGAAAAAAGCAAGATATTAAAAAAGATTGATAAGTTAGAAAATAATNGNAAAANTATATTTGNCAAAATACAATCTGGATTTTTTAAAACATTAAAAAGATTTNTAAATCAAGAAAAGGATATTTATGAGGATGCAAACTTAANAGAGATAGAAAAGGAAATTACAGGATTAAGAAAAAGATTACATGAGATAGATGCAATTCTTAATGGTCTTAATTATGATAGAGAAAGTTTACAAAAGATTATTGATAATATGAAAGATCCAAATTCTATATTATATTTAGGAGCAAGGACATTATACAATAAGAATTGGACAATGAGTAATGGGGCATTCGCAAGATTTCAAGCTACTGTTACAGATCAAGATTTAGGAATAGCATCTGTAGTTATTATGCTTAAAAATGCAGAAGGAATGATGAATCATAATATTACTAATGATAAAGCATTGCATGATTTGGCAAAAAGCACAGATAATATTAAAAATAAAAAAAATATAGGAGAGAAGGAATTAAATGAGAAAATAGCAGAATGGACCACTATTAAAAGATATAATAAAGAAACTAAGCAAATAGAAGATAGGAGGGTGTTTGTTTTAGTAAAACCTACATCTAATGAATTTGAAACAACATATCAAACTTATAATTATAAGTTTAGAATATTAAAAGAAAAAGAAAAAGAACTAAGGTATGAATATAATAAAATAATAAAAGAACAACCTAGAAACCATGATGCAATAAAAGAAGCTGAAAAAGCTTATTTTGAGGCTAAAAAAGAAACACATAGACATAATGCTGAATATATGGATTGGCTTGTTAAATATGCAAATTTACCATATATAGATGCTTATTATCAATTACAAAAAGGATTACCTTTAGAATATCAAGAGCAATTAGATGATATATATTTAACAATAAGTACTATAATGTCAAGAGATATTGCAGAACAAGATGATAATGATTATGATACTTTATTTATGTTAAGGGCACAAATTAAAGAGATAAAACAAAAAGCTCAAAAAGAAAATCCTGAATATGCTAAAATTATAGAACAGATGGAAGGTATGTATGATGCTGATTATAATGAAGAAGCATATGAAAGAGCATTAAGAAATGCAGAGATAAAATTTAAAAATCATCCAGATTTATTGGCTAAATGGAAAAAGACATATCAAATAGAAAAATATTCTCAAGAGTGGTATGATAGAAGGAATGCAATATATGATAGATTAGGAGAAATATTTGGTAAAGATGATGTTTTAGATGCTTTATATGCAAGGAGAAATGAAATTAAAGCAAGATATAAACAAAATTATGTTTATAATCCTATATTTTACACTACAGATGAAATTAATGAATTAGATGAAATTGATAAAAAGATAGCTGATTATATAGAGAACAAGCCAAAATATCCATTCTCTATAGAAGAAAGACAAGAAATTAAAGATTTAAAGAATGAATTAGCATCTATTCAAGAAAGCATATTATCTCCATTTTATGTTGAAAGATTTAATGAAAGAACAGACATTATGATAGCAAGAAGAAATGCTATGAATGCAGCTGCAAGTATATTAGAAAATAAACAAAAAAGATTTAAAGATAAAAATAGCACTATCACAGAAGAAGAATTGATGATGGCAGAAATGAAATATATACAAGCAGAAAATGATTTTGCAAACGTATGGAGTGAATATAGAGATTATTATAACAAATATCATGAAGATAAGTTAGGAGAATTTGATTATTTAAGATTTAATAGAGATAGAGCAATTCCAAAATCATTTAATTATATATATAGACCTATATCTCAAAAATATATTCAAATAGTTGGTAATCCTAATTATTTTACAAAATACAATATAAAAGATGAAGCAAGAAATCCTAATTATGTTGAAGGAGTAGAAAATATGCCTTTACCTAAAGGAGTAATAAGTATAGGAGATGGTGTATATGATTTAACTCCAGAAGGAATGATGAATCCATATGTTAATCAAAAATTTAAAGATATTGTTGCTGATAAAGATTACAAAGATTATTATGATAAACTTACTACTTATTATTTTGGCTTACAGAAAAAGATGATAGGTAAAAAGATGGGATATGAAGTTCCTGGATATGCAGAAGATAAAATGGAAAATTTTAGTAGGTATGGATTTTTTAAAGGTTTATCTAGAGAAATAGCTAAGAAGATTGATAAACACATGAAGTTTGAAGGTTCACAACAAGATTATGTAGAGAATGTGTTTGGAGATTTGGGAGTTATTAGAAGCAGATTTACAAGGCAATTAACAGAGGATATTCAAACCACAGATGCTATCAATGCTATTTATAAATTTGCTGTGGAAGCTCATTATAATAGTTCTATGCAAGAAGTACAACCACAAGCAGAAGGAGCTATAGAATATTTTAAACAAATGATAAGGGATTTGGAGACTACTCAATCAGCAAATCCTGCAATGCAGAAAGAAATTGAAAAAAGAATTAAAGAATGGAGATATGCTGTAGAAGTATTAGAGTTTGAAAAAAGAAAATATATACAAGGACAAATTGATGACAGTCAACAAAGAAAATTAAAAAAAGTAGTTAACTTATTATTTCAACACGTAAGTTTGATGAGGCTTGGTTTTGATGTTACCAATCAGTTAAAGAATTTTACAGCAGCATCAGTACAAATGTGGTTACAAGCAGGTGGTGGTAGTAATCATTATTCTCAAAAAAATATGATGACAGCCTATAGAAAGGTTTATGGAATAAATGGTGTTGTATCTAATTATTTAAAAGATTGGGGTAAAATCCATGATTTACATGAATCTACAATGTTATATAGAATGATGAATCCTTTGCAAAAAGATATGATAAAATACTACAAACAAATAACAGGTGGTAGATTAAGAAGGATGGGAGATAGATTAACTGATTTTATGGAATTAGGATATATGGTCCAAGATAAGGGAGACACAATAATAGGTATGTTGGTTATGCACGCTGTTATGGATTCATACAAATATAAAAAGATAGATCCAATAACAAAACAACCTGTATTGGAAGATGGTAAACCTGTATTAATTCCAGCTTCTGAATGTTATATTCAAAAACCTGATGGTACTTTAGAGATAAGAAATGATGTTGAATATACTATAGAAGATCAGTTAAAATTAAGAAGAATTATTGTAGCAGAATTAAGGAGAGCACAAGGTAACTATGCAACATCAGATATGACTAGAATGGAAGCTAATACTATTGGTAAATTAATGCTTTTCTATAGAAAATATTTAGTACCATTGATGTTAAATAGATTTGGCATATTAAGACCATCTTGGGAAACAGGAGAAGCTACATTAGGATATTGGAGAGCATTAGCTCAAGCATATGGGGCTTTTGGTGCTAAAGCTACATTAAAACAATTCTTATTAGGTAATTTTACTAATAAGTTTAAAGATGGTGTAAGCAAATTAACATATATTGATAATGCTAAAAATGGTAAACAAGAAATATATGAACTAGGAGATATATATGCAAGGAAAATCAATCATGCTTCAAAAGATGCTTTAGCAATGATAATACTTCTATCATTATCTATGATGGCATTGGGGGCTTTAAGAAGAAGGGCTGATGATGATGAACCTGTAGATATTATTACAGGGAATCTAATAAGAATATTATGGGGTACAACAGGAGAAGCTACTAGTGTCTTTCCTCTTGGGGCAGGTACAGATGAGTATATTAGAAACTTTAGTACAGCATTACCTATGGCAAGAGAATTATCAAAAGCATATCAAACAGTAGATAGATTGTTTAAAACAGCATTTGTGATGATAGCAGGTCAAGGAGAAGAACCAGATCCAGATATTGATGCTAATTGGTATGTAGAGTGGTATAAAGATGTGTTTTATACATCTTCATCATCAGGTTATCCAGAAGGTACAATGAAACTGAAAAAAGATTTACATGATTTAACAGGATATTCTAATATTAGAGGTTTATGTAAGCCAGAAGTAAGGTTAAAAAATATGGCATCAAGATTTTAAAAAAAACAATTAATAAATGTTGTAAAGACCAAAAAAAATAAGTATCTTGTAGTGATGAACCTTTAAAGAATAAATATGTATAACTATTAAAAAATAAATATTATGGATTTTTTCTTACAGTATGTTTTAGTTCCATTATCTACATTATTGATTGGTGCATTAGGAACTTATATTAATTATGTTTTTTTACCAAAACATAAAAAAGTTAAAGAAGAAGCAGATAATAAAGCAACTGCTATTGAAAAATTATTGCAGACAATAGATGAGATGTTGATTAAATATTCTGATTCACAAACTAAACTTATTGAAACAACAGAAAAATTAACANCTAAAGAATTGGAAATAAAAAGATTAGAACATAAAGTTTCTGAATTGGAAATTAGATTAAAGAATTTAGAATATGAACTAGCAATATCTAAGGGAGANTCAGTAGAAGAATATAGAGCTAGGCAGTTAGGAAAAAAATCAAAAATTAGAAAATCAATAAAAGATGAAAACAATAATATTATCAGCAGCACACTCTAAAGATACACCAGGCAAACAAAGTCCTGATGGAACATTCAAAGAATGGGAGTGGTCTAGAGAAGTATTACAAATAGTTAAGATAGGATTAAGACAAAATGGAGTTAAAACAGTTGTAATAGCTCCAGAAAGTGAACCTTCAACAGCATGGTTGAAAAANAACAGAGTTGATGTAGCGAATAAAATTGATAATGCATTTTATTTTTCTTTACATGTGAACGCAGCACCAGGACAAGGTTGGCAACAAGCAAGAGGTATTGAAATCTGGACAAGTAAAGGTCAAACAAAAAGTGATGAATATGCTACTAAAATATTCATTGCTTTAAGAAATGAATTTGAAAAAGATTTTTCAGATTTCAAACTATTCTGGAGAACAGATATGTCTGATGGGGACATAGATAAAGAAGCTAATTTTACAGAATTGCTTTCAAAACATCCATCTGTATTACTTGAGTTTCTGTTTATGAACAATAAAACTGATTTAAAATATTTAAATGATATAACTATTAAGACAAGATTAGCTAATGTTTTAATAGATGAACTTACAAAAATTGCATTTTCTTAGTTTTATGTCTCAAAAAAAGGGGTTGATTTATATCTTCCCCTTTCTTTTTTTTTAATAGTTAAATATTGGTTTGTGTACCTTAATTGTTTTGTTTAGTTTTTTCATTCTTTACATTCTCCTAATGCAAACTCATTCATGTATAATAAGATTCTATTAAGATCTTCTTTAGGAATAAATATTGTATTATGATTTTTTACCCATTTAAATTTAGGTTCATTAATAAAAGGCAATTTAATGTTCTCTAATGATAAAGCATATATTATTTGAACATCTTGATTACCTTCATAAATATCATCAACTATAAATAAAGGTTCAAATGTTTTGTTAAATAATATATTCTTTTTATAATCTTCTTCTAAAAAAATTAAGTTAAGATTAGCATTATGATATAAATATTGTGATATGCAACCATACAATCCCTCATTATAATCTAATTTTGCAGTAGGAATAGTATATGTGTTTTCCCCTACTTGTTCCATAAGCAAATATCTATCATCTTCTATTATAATAGATAGCATTATTCTTGAAACTAGACCTCTTTGTTTTTCCATAATTATAATATATTTTTATTCTGTTCCATAATATTGAAAGCCATTTTCTTGATTATCAATACTATCTTCATTATATAATATGTCTGCTAATGTTGAAGATGTTACACTACCAGCTGTTTTTTTTATAAAATATTTAGAGTTTCTTAAATATGTATAGTCATCATTAAAAGATGCAATATACTTTTTAGTTATTCTCAACACATCACTCCATGAATATTCAGGATACTTATCAAAGAACCAAATGAAAGATTCTCTAAGTTCTTTTGGGTTAGCTCTATAATATACAGTGGAATTTCCCATTCTTCCTTTAGGAAACATTTCATTATATTTCTGTATATTATCATCCCATTCTTTGTTGGTTATTGATTTGTTAGAACTTGCCATTACCTTTTCAGCACCTTGTAATAATTTAATGCCTTTATCAGTAATTTCATAATTATCATTATTCTTAATTAAATAACCATACTGTTCTAATCTTTTTAATTCAACAATAACATTTATATAATTGGAATATCCAACTTTTTTATAATAAGTATATAGAGCTAATAACCCATTTGGTGTGATGTTGTTTTTTATTAAATATTTAATTACTTTTTCCATTTCATTATTTTTATTATATTATAGTGTGATGTGAATAGTTTTTTTGGTTTTCTATTTTCTTCTGCACCCCCTTAGATGTATTCTTTGGGGGTTTTTGCTAACCATAAAAATATTCATTTGTTCGTTTCTATTATTCAACTACCTATATCTATCTTAAAAGCAATTTCACGTTTATTGCAGTCATATTGCTGCTCGATTTGAGCTTTTATCTTATCGTATAGGTTGCATTCATCATAGGTTAATGTAGTAT
>JGI24709J26583_10004623_pt1 | contig 10324 bp, 8 predicted proteins | sample BioPla2DNA1_FD_26583 | JGI IMG/M metagenome (IMG submission 26583) | reverse complement strand
GCTGTTCAATCTGTTACCGCCGTTCAACTAGGCTCTCCTGCATTATCTGTCTCTATCCTCAAAGTCAAATCCTCTCACAAGTCATCTACTTTCGCTAATGCTAGTTTCAGACTATTACCTGCTACACCACTTCATATTACTGGGATACTTACTCTTGTATTACCTGCTACATCTCCGATATTCTGTTCTGTTGTAGCTTGTGCGAATGTCGGTCATACCTCTTTGAATAGACTATCTCATTTAGTACAAGGTTCTCAGAGCATAAAGGTATTGTCTGTTAGACTGGCTTCACTTGCCTCTATTTCTGTTGTTGTTAATTCTTTTACCTTCTTTGGCGTCATCGCTACTGTATCATTACTTCAAGCCAACGCTTCTTCTTCTGTTGCTATTCTCATTATACCTTTTGCTGTTTCAGTAGCTTGTGGTGGAGGTGTTCAAACATCTAAAGTTTCTCGTTGCTGAGTTTCTGGATTAAATATTTGTAGATATCCTCAAACAATTGCAACCTCTCATCAAGTAGGATTTGGATACATATTATCTCTTTCTGTCTCATCATCTACTTGTGGAAAAGGTTTTACTGGTCAAGTAATATCAAATCACTCATCAAAATTAACAGCATCTTTAAATGTCACCTCTTTTTCGAAAGTAAATGGTGCTTTTATTGTTTGTGGTAATTCTGAATCCTTATCAAATATATCACTTGCAAAAACAGTAATATATCCATTAGCTCAAATATCCCAATCTCTTTTCAAAGAAGGGTCTTCATTTTTTATTTCTGTATTATCTAATCATCTCATAACAATCTCACAAGTTCAATCAGTATCTATATTAACTACTAACCTTTCTAACTGAACTTTATTAGAAAACACAATAGAACCTTCAACAACATCTAATCCTGTCTCGAATATTTTGAAAGTATCTCATACCCCAAAAGAAATCGGTATATGGCTTTTTAGTGTTAATCTCTGATTAGAAAGCATACTATTAGACATAATTTGTTTTTTTATAATTTAAAACTTGTCGTTTAATTCAACATTTCAGGTAATACTTGCTATTATAGAATAATAGTCCAGATAAAAATCACTTCAATAACTATTTTCTGTTATTATTCTCTTAATCCTTTTACCTCTTTTCCATAGATAAGAATGGTCTAAACTCATATCAAACTGAGCAATCTCGTCAATAATTTCGTTAGGTAATCAACCAATCCCTGTTCAACCAACAGTAGTCCCTGCTATCTCTCATGGCAAAGAATCTATTATATGTTGACTAGCATAATCTAAACCAATTATGCTATTATCTGTGGAAATTTTGTCATCAATCAATGTTTTTATATTGATATTAGCTAATACATTCAGTCATCAAGAAATCTCTCGTCAACCAAACATCTTTTCTCTTATGGTCCCTAAACTAATATCAGTGTCTTGTATTTCAAACTCAATAGGGTTATCATTATCATTTAATCATATATTGTCTTGAATTATATCACAATTAAGTGCAGAACCAGCAAAAACTTTCGTATCATAAAATACTGCGTCATTAAAGAATTTTCTGGTATCAGTGGTCCAAGTCTCATTGATTAAATCATAAACAAGTATTGTATCATTATATGGACTATTTTTTGTCTTAAGAAACCAATGTGCAGTTTTAGTATAATCATCATAATAACCAAACGCATCTTTTTGGTCCTCATCTAACTCATCTAAATATGTTGTTATTCTAAACATAGGGTGGTCAGACAATATTCATATTCAAGGTTCAGNTGTTCACTCTATGTAGTTTAATGCATTAATAGAATTNGTCTTTGTTAAATAAAGAATTCTATTTCAAGCAGCAATTGCTGTCCTATAATTAGCTAATTTACCACCATCTCAAACTGGTGTAGTAATTAATGTAGCACTTTCACCTATAACTTGTAGACTATCTTTTCATATATACTCTATTTTGTTTTCAGTGAATATGAATAATTGGTTCATAGTAGAAGCTAACCCCAATATGTTACTGTCAAAAGTTATCTGTTCACTATTATCTCATAACCAATCATAAGCTCTCTCAGGATTATCTAATGTAATAGGTCTTGATATATATAACACATTCTTAGTGTCTTTTGTATTCCCTACTATAAAAGTAAAACCTGTAAAAGTAGCTCATATTATAGGATTGATATTTGGTGCATCAATATTAACTTTTTCTGTTATCTCTCAATTTTTCATATCAAGATATTTTTCAGAACTTTCACCACTAATATCTGTCCCTGTTCATCAGCTAATTTTAGACGTTTTACTTATTTCACTTGCATCTGTAATATTTCAAGAACTTATTACAAACACATTTTTATCGTTAAATCTTACAATCTCTTGTCAACTTGTCTCATTTCTTATTCAAGCTTGTATTACATCACAAACCTCATCAAGACTTGCTACATTACTGAAATCTAATCAAGTAATATCATAATCTGTTCAATCTATGCTAATCTTAAACTCTCAATCAGTAACAGATTTTCGTTTAGCTATTTCTTTAGTAGGTTTATCTTTTCCTGTCAAATAAGCAGGTTGGTATGAATCATTTCCTAACTGAAATAGACTTACTCCATTATAAATCCAAGGCTTACCAACACCTGTCAATATTATTATATGTTTTCAGTAATTAACAAAATTATAGAATTCAGACTCATCTAAATCACCTATTTTTGTATATGTGTTGTCATCTAAATTTGCTTTATATAATGCATTTTCAGCACAGAAAAACAATCAATCATTATAAGTTATTCCTTGATTGTATCAATCAAGTTCAGCCTCTATTATTGTTTGGTATCATCTCCTTTTAGTTATTCAATCATCTTTTATTCTTGCATTCTTTGATATAGACAAATATCAAGCAGGTATCTTGTTTCTACTTGTAGAACCATATAACATCTTTTTTCAATATTTCTCTATATTTACTACTTGCATATAGCCTATTATCTTAGAGAACTAAAACCAAATCTTTTCCATTCAATCTTTTTAGGTTTTCACAGACTTTCACCTTGTTTAGTGTATTCTGTCATAATTTTATTATATCATTGTGTTAATAGCTTGATTCTTAATACCTCATCTTTAATCATTCTACCTCAAGCAATAAATGGTAATATATTCATTGATATACTATCAGGCAGAATACTTTCATCAGTATCATTAACCAAATCTTCATATACCTTAGTATATTCTAAATATTGTGTATAACCACTCTTTAATCAATAAGTTAATATATATCCTTCTTTAATCTCATAATATCTTGACAACCTGTTTTCATTATCTCTATAAAGTGTTTCAATCTCACTCCCATTTATCACCTTATACATTCTCAAAGGCTTCCATAAATCTCTCGGCAAAACATATAATGGTCTAATAATTGTACCTACTTTATGTTTAGACAATATCCCTTTACAATTAGTTATTTTATCAGCATCTTTACCACTATATTCTACAACCTCATCACCAATCAACACAGCTCAAACATCAGGATACCCCTCAGTATTGAAATATATCTCATCATCATCTATCTCAATTTCTTTTTCTAATGATTTTGGTGGCAAAACCTCAAACGCTGTTTTTCATTTATTAAAATCCAATATATTTCACTGAATATATTTTCAAGTCAATTCATCAGCCACCTTCCCTTCCAAAATTTCTCTACTCACTTCATTAATCATATCTCTCAACCTATTGTCATTATAAGTAGTAGAATCTGAATTTACCTCCATTTCTTGCCATATTTTTGTTTTTATCTGTCATAAAGTTGCCATATATGGTTATTTTATCATCTAAATGCAGTTAGTACAATCACCTAAAACCATTTCGTGACCATACATAACCAAAGGCTTACATTTCTATAGCAAACCTCTTTCTGTTGCTAATTCCATCAACCTTTTTACTCCAAGAGTCTTTTTATATTCAATATTGTTTGCATCTAAAAGTTCATGCAAATCTTCTTTTGTTAACTCTTCATTTTCTGGTGTTTCTTCCTCTTTTATTTCTACAGATTTCTCAACAACCTCTTTTTTTACTTCTTTTTCTTCTACTGGTTGTCATTTATCAGCTTTTACCATCTTTATATATTCTTTAGGGTCCATTCCCATAATTTTAGAATCAACTCAACAATCTATAAGATATTGAGCAGCCTCTACTTTAGAATATGCCATCAATTCAGCAAAAGTCATAGAACTTCGTAGTTTTTTCGACTTATTTCTTTTCTGGTTTTCTTTAGCTATACTTACTTCAGCCATTTTAGGATTATTACAAGATAAATATTTTGATAGGGCCTTACTTGACCCTATCTAATATTGACCTTATATTTTAAGGACTTGGACTCGGACTTGGTGATGGACTTGGTGATGGACTTGGTGATGGACTTGGTGATGGGTCAACCCCTTCAGAACCTACTACAAAGTATTCTGCTCCATAGTGGTCTACAGCAAATCCATTTCTAATGTCTACAATTGATTGGTCTGTTTCATTGTTCATATATTGTTTCACCAAAGGAGAATACAATCTAATAAACTTAAATGCCTCAGATTCTTTCAATGCTGGTTTGTTAACCAAAAATCGCATATCAGNACTTCCAATCATATTTCAGTCTCTGTCATAAGAACCAAGNTTTTCCATTACTTCAAGTTTAACTCTTGACCCTTCAAACATAAACACATTTTCAGTTGCTGAAGTTGTTCCAGCAGCAGCAAATTTAGAACCATTATTCAAGATTTCTCTTGCTTCCATCTCTAAATCAGCAGATACAAACAAAGTATATCCAGCTGTTCTTGGTTGATTTACTCTGTCTCCATTTTCAAGTCTAATATCAATATGTTTTTTGATAGCTTGTTTAAGAGTTTTAGCAGAAAGAGCACCAACAACTAAGTTAGAGAAAGTTCCTCCTGTTGCAAATATAGTATGTGAATTAGAGAACAATGGTTGTCCTTTTGGAGTAGCAGAACCTGGTCAATAAGCAGATGTTATATCAAATCCTAAAGTATAAACTTTAGTACATTCATTTTCCATACTTTTATCAGCAGCTAACATCAACTTCTTAGTTTTTTGTGCTTGGTTAACAAATTCAGCTTTTAGGTCATCAGATGCACCATTTAAAGTCTTAGAATTTTTTAACCACTCACCAAACAAGAATGATGACGTGATTTTTCCACCGAATTCTACTATTTTGTATCCTTTTTCTGGACCAACAGACAATTCGATTTCTTCTTTTGTTCCATTCTCAAGTATTACAGGAAGTTCATTAACCCCATTTACACTTGAATAAGTTTCTTTAGATGACAATGGTCTTGTGTTAGAGAACCCTAAGTTTTCTTTAACCAATGCACCTTTCCTTTCAAGATTGATTTGGTCAACAACTTTTGTAATCATAGGATTCATAAGTTCTTGTCCTCCTCCATTGAAGGTTATTTCGTCAAATTTTTTCATCTTTTAAATAAATAATCAAATAAAATTAAATAATTTTGAACAATCCCTTTGTAGCAGATATGAATCTAACTAATTGGAATTGTAGTCCACTTGGACTTGCATGTGCTGTACTTCCATCCATTGTTGAAGCATCAAAAAGTTTAAAGTATTTACCTTCATCTGCTTGAGTCAATGAACCTCCACCAGTGATAGCAACTTCCCAAGTAGTTTGTGGTTTTTGTTCTTCATATATTACTCTAACTTTGTCTACAGTTTGGTTGTCTGCAGCAGTAGTAATATTCATTTTACATCTACCTACCACATTTGTAGATGCTGTAGCTAATATCAAGAACCCTCCATTAGTAGCTACAAACTTGTCTGTTGTAAAAGCAACAGAATTACCTCCAATAGCATGAACATCTCAGTTATCGTAGGTATTTGAATTAACTTTTCTTACCATTTTAGCTTAGTATAAATATAAAACTTTAAATACGACCATCAAGTAGGTCATCAACTTCTTTACTGATTCTTGACTGTTCAGCATCTTTTGATTTATTATTACCACTGATTCCACTAACAGAAGCTACAAGCTTAGATTCTTTAATCTTCCTAACTTGTTCTGGACTATATCCAGTCGCAAGTTTATAAGCTTTTGTTAAATGGTCATCTAATGATTCAACAGAAAACGATTTCATTTGCAATCTTTCACCGAATTCTGCCTCAAAAGATTCTAACTCATCACCACTCAATCAGGTTTTCTCTATAAAAGCCTTCTTTGTATCTTTGATTTTTTCTTGTGCTACAATAGATTTAGCTTTCCTTTCTATCAACCTTTCATTTAAAACATCTGGTGACTCCTCAAATCAGATAGATTCTTTGTACTCGTCAAGAGTTTTACCTCCATAATACTTTCTAAGAATCTCATTAGCAACTTCAGGATTCTCTTCAGCAATAGAAATCAAGCTGTTTTGGTCCTGTGCTACTTTACCTACAGCATCTAACACAGATTCAACAAACTTTTTCTCATTAATAAGTTTTTGTATTCCTTGTTCTTGGTCACTCTTATACTTATTAAGAGCTTCTTGTTTAGCTGTTTCTAGCTCTTCAGCTGTAAATGTTTTGTCTTTTCCCTCCATTTTGGTTTAGGATTAATAATTTAAAATACAAACCAGTTTAGGATAAAATCCCTCTGCTGTATCTGAGACTAATCTCATTAGTGGATACATAATATATGGTTTTTATGTATCCTAAATGGAATTAATCAATTCTGTTTTTATTTTCCTCTTTAACATACTGGCTCAATGTGTGTATCAATCCATCAATCCTTCACAATGCACCATCTAAATATACAGATACTTGCTCAAAATTCTCTTTATTAATAGTTTTCATCACACTTTGCACCAATAAGTACTTATCCCAATTCAAATAGTCTATAACAGTAATCAATGTATTATTTCACAAATCAGCAAATTTTCTCTTCAATTCATCTAATCTCCTATCAGGCACCACCAAACTCTCATACTTCCTCTCCAATCTCTTTTCCAACTGGTTTATTTTGTAGCGATTGGTCTTCAATAGAGATAGGTGCCTCTTCTTCCTCACCAATCATAGGTGCCCTAATATTTTGTCAAGCATCTCACATCTGGTTAGTAACTAAATTTTCTTCCATAACTGGTCATCACTCCATCATCATTCTTAATTTCTCTACTTTTCTCATATTTATCTCTTTCTGTTTATCTTTTCAAGTCTTAGACTTCAATTTGTCCTCAAATCAATAAGTATCATTAATCCACTCATCAACTTCAGATATTTTGATTGTAGCTTTCAATTGTTCCATCATTTCTCCTGTTTGGTCTATTGATGCAATATTAGCTAACTTAATCTTATTATCCATTCGTTTAGTTATAGCATCTTTCTTAATCAATGGTAATATGNTTGTGGAATATGGTGTAACTATCTTTACTCACAACCCTTCACTAATACTTCAAGGTTTCAGTTCGAAATACCCTAACTTACCAAAATTGTCTTCCTTATCTATAATCATTTTACCATTTTTCTTTTTAACTACTGCATTGTGTATTCTAATATATGGATATTCAATCCTTTTGATTTCCTCTTTTCATTGTTTGATAATAGTTGTCTTTGATAACAAGCTTGGAACAAATTGTGCTATATTATTAAGCATCATTGTTAATGTCCTATCAAGGAAAAGACTTCGGTTAGAATCTACTGACTTATGTCTTATAGCCTTGTTTTCCTCCATCATCTCCAATATTCCTACTTTATCTGTTTGAACATCTACCATTGCTCTTACATTCTCACCTGTGTCTTGAACAACTAAGTCATCTAATATATTAAGAATACTTGCTAATCATATATTAATTTGTGGTTGGATTTGTTTAATCTCTTCAGCACCAACAGTTGTCCTCCATATATTAACACCATTGCCTCCAACACTCCAATCACCAATCTCTCATCAATTACCTATAACAAAGTTTAATCAAGTACTTTGTGCAGCATTATCTAAAATTGCTTGCATTATTTCAGATTTGAACCCTTTGAGATACCTTACCTTCTTACAAATTCCTATACCATACAAACAATTATCATCATTATAGTGTTGGACAGACTCTATTGGCAACCTTCCATGATTATATAACATTTTACTTCTATGTATCAATACTTGTTGGTCTGGTGCATATATAACATAGTCTTTACTAAGATTATTGTAATAGAACCTTATAAGAACTTGTCAAGTAGCATTCATATCTTTATTGTTCTTGTTATTGTCTTTTTGTGTAGATTCTGTTAACTTCTCTAAATTTTTGTATCCATTATCTTTTCGTATGAACTTTATTTTGTTCAATGAAATCATTTTCTCTATGAAAGCATCTTCAGCTTTCTGTATATTTGGTTGGTTTAACACCTTCTCATCAACAAAAACACTCCTTATATCTAAATCTTTAGGAAAAAACTCTCGAGAATCCACTATATATGGCTCATAGTTCTGTTTATTCTCTAAATCAGCAATATCTGAGATTTCAGCATCATCTTTTATCTTATATTTAAGCTGTTTATTGTTTTCCAATCAAACAAAAGCGAAAGCTGTCCCATATTTTGCCTTACTTCTCCTCAATATTGGTGCAATCTCATAGAATCAGCTTCCTCTATTATCTCAACCCTCTAAATAATATTCTAATGCATACTGTGCTGGTTGCAATTCATCAACATCAGCTTGTTTTCAGTCTGGTTGTATATCAAACACAAGTTTTCCTGCATTTCTACCTTCATAAGTATCTATAAGGTTCTGTTCCATAGGTAGATTTACTAAAAGATTTCAATAATTATCTCTAACAGTGATTGCTGTGTATTGTTTATCAANCAAATCCCATTCTTCCTCCATTTTTTGTCTAATTGGTGCAGTTGACATCTCTGTATATCTTTGGTCTAAGAAATTTACTAGACTTACTTCATCCATATCTTCAATTGAANCATCTCTGNCTACTATTTTGATATTAATGTCTACTGTTTCACTACTTTTGTTTTGCTTTTTTGACATTGTTTTATTCTCCAGATAAAACNTTCTTACTCANAATATAGTAAAATGAAACCAAAAGTAAATAGATTTTTTACATTTTCTTTTCTGCTACATATTCACCTCTATAAACTCTCACCTTTCAGCACTCCATATCTTCCTTACTCTATTGTTTTTAGGTTTAGGCATCTCTTCCTTAAATGTCATAAACAAGTATCTAAATGCATCTGCTCAATGTGATGCCCAGTTATGAAAAGGTTTATCTATAAACATTCATTTCCTTTCATCCCATTCTCTTCTATAATTAGACAAAGACTTAATCAATCTACTACATCTCTCCTCATCAATCCTTACCCTATAAAACATTCTTTTAGCTTCATTGATTCAATCTCTTATTCAACCAATCTTTAACTGTCTAACAGGTATTCCTATTGCTCTTGCGTTCTGTGACACACTCTTACCATTACTTTCTTTACGTTTTCAGTCATGAGGAAACCAATCCTCAGAAATTTGGTATCATTTAGGGTCAACAAATAATGTTTGGTATTCCTCTATAGAATATCAAGTATGCTCCTCATAATCAATAATATCAATCCACTCTCAGTTTTTCTGATAGAATATAAGGGCCATGTCATCACCACCTCAGAATCATCATAAGTCCCTTACAACATATACTGGTTTTGATGGATTATGTGGATACTCTCAAATTCTATTCTGTTTTCTCATCAAAGACAACTCCCTTTCATAGTATGCTCCTTCAATAGCTAAATCAAAGGCTTCCTCCCAATATGATGGATACTCTCTAAACATATCATCTTTTAACAGCGCTTTCTTTTTGACATACCATTTCTTTTGCCCCATAGTTAGTTTCATATTACATCTTTCCTCTATGCTCTTGAAATAGTTTATATCCTCTAATGTGATTAATACCTTCTCATCATCTCATAAAGTATATTCTTTATTATCCCACCAAGAAAAGAAAAATGGTTTCAAATCTAACCTTGANANTTCCTTTCCTGCTTCCTCATCTTCTTTTGCTTGTTTAAACATATTATAGAAATATCCTTCATTTCCTTCTGCTGTGGATTCTATNAATAACATTCCTCAGATTGATAGTGCTTCAATAGCACCAGTNACAATCTCTCTTGCTTTAGCAGGAAACTGTGCACAAATTTTACCAAACTCTGATATGTGTAGGAATTGTAATGTTCAAGACCTAAACGAAGTACCAACAGAAATTCTACTACCATTACTAAACGACAATTCTCTTGTGCTATCAGTGTTTACCTTATATTTATCTTTTATATTTTTTGGAAGATTATCAAATGCTACTTTAACTTTGTCTCTAAAAATGTCTTCA
>JGI24709J26583_10004621_pt1 | contig 10326 bp, 8 predicted proteins | sample BioPla2DNA1_FD_26583 | JGI IMG/M metagenome (IMG submission 26583) | reverse complement strand
TAAGCTACTAGAAAAGCCATTTTTTATTTATATAATATACCTTCTCCTATTTCTTTACATGATGGCATGCCACTAGATGTCCCTGTTTCATTTCCAACTTAGGTTTTTCCTGACGGCAAATTTCAGTTGCATGAGGACAACGGCTTGCAAAAGGACAACCCTTTGGTGGATTAATGGGACTAGGTACATCGCCACCTAAAATATCCCTCTTTTTACTTGCCTCTTTATCGGGATCCGGGATAGGAACTGCGGAAAGCAAGGCCTTGGAATATGGGTGTAGTGTCTTCTCATAAAGTTGATCACTGGTGGCCAACTCTACGATATTTCCAAGATACATAACCGCAATACGGTCACTGATATATTTCACGATATTTAAGTCGTGGGCAATGAAAAGATAGGTTAAATTTAATTTCTTTTGCAGATCATGAAGTAAGTTGATGATCTGAGATTGAATGGATACGTCCAGAGCAGAAATCGGCTCATCGCAAACGATGAATTCTGGTTCAATTGCTAAGGCTCTTGCGATACCGATACGCTGACGCTGTCCACCAGAGAACTCATGAGGGAATCGATTGGCATGCTCACGATTTAAACCAACCAGCTCTAAAAGCTCATAGACTCTCTCTTGGCGTCTCTTTTTATCGTACATTTTATGAATAATCATACCTTCTTCAATAATGGAACCAACTGTCATTCTAGGATCCAGTGAGGAATAAGGATCCTGGAAGATAATCTGTGCCATCTTGGAGTAGGCAAATAAATTTTTCTTTGTAATTTCAATGTCTTTTTTTCCGTGGTAAAGTATTTTACCGGAAGTTGCAGGATAAATACCCATCAGCACCTTACCAAAGGTAGATTTTCCACAGCCTGACTCTCCTACTAGGCCTAAGGTTTCACCCTTATAGATGGTCAAGTTTACATGATTGACTGCTTTTAGAATACCTTCTGAAACTTTAAAGTGCTTTGATACATCCTGAATTTCAATTAATACATTATCGTCAACTTTTTTTTCTGGCATATTCATAGTTTTCATATCCATCATTGTTCACCTCCTGCCTGATCTTTTGGGCAGTCCGGATGTGGTAACCAACAAGACCCATGATGTCCCTTTCCTACTTCAAATTCTGCAGGTGGAGCCTCATAACAAATCTTCATGGCATACTTACATCTGCTGGCAAATGGACACCCTACTGGAGGATTTAATAGATCTGGAGGGGTTCCTGGAATGGAAACCAATCTTTCATCCCTACTCATCTCCGTTGTCGGAAGACTCTTCAATAAGGCCTTGGTATATGGATGGGCAGGATGATAGAAAATATCTCTCGCAACTCCACTTTCTACAACTTTACCAGCATACATTACAACCACACGATCCGCCATACTTGCCACAACACCTAGGTCATGGGTAATCATAATGATGGCTGTGTTGGTTTTTTTCCCGATTTCCTTCAAAAGCTCCATAATCTGTGCCTGGATGGTAACGTCCAGTGCTGTAGTAGGCTCATCGGCAATAAGAAGTTTTGGTGCACAAGAAAGTGCCATGGCTATCATAACTCTCTGCCTCATACCACCAGAAAATTCATGAGGATATTGCTTTGCTCTTTGTTCGGGATTTGGAATTCGCACCAACTCAAGCAAACGAATGGCTTCTTTATGTGCTTCTTCCTTGGTCATCTTTCTATGGTTACGGATGGCTTCCGTTAATTGTTTTCCCACTTGCATGGTTGGATTAAGACAGGTCATAGGATCTTGGAAAATCATGCTGACATCTTTTCCACGGATCGCCATCATTTCTTTTTCTGTTGCATTTACAATGTCTTTATCACATAAAATGATTTCTCCGTTCACGATTCTAGCCGGAGGCATCGGATTTAATTTCATAATAGTTTGTGCCGTAACACTCTTACCGCAGCCACTCTCGCCGACAATGGCAAGTACTTCGCCCTCATGTAAATCAAAAGAGACACCTCGTACTGCCTTAACCTCACCGGCATAGGTATCGAAGGAGACATGTAGATCTTTCACTTCTAAGATTTTACTCATTACATTACCTCCTTAACTTAGGATCCAAGGCATCCCGTAGACCATCCCCCAAAAGGTTGAAGGATAACATAGTCAAACTGATGCAGACTGCAGGAATAATTAATTGTGAAGGGTACTGCTGGAATACTTTAACACCATCGTTGGCTAAGGTACCCCAACTTGCCAAAGGCACCGGAACACCCAAGCCGATAAAGCTTAGGAAAGATTCCGTAAAAATGGCACTGGGAATTGCCAAGGTAATATTGACAATCACCACGCTTAGGGAGTTGGGAATCAGATGCTTAAATATAATTCGTAAAGCTCTTGCACCCATTACCCTGGAAGCAATAATATAGTCTTGCTCTTTTAAAGCCATAATCTGCCCACGTACCAGACGAGCCATACCCGTCCAGCCAACAGCAGCATATGCAATAACCATGGTCATAACCCCGTTAATTTCTTTGGGTAATACCATCATTAATAAAATAACGATAATCAAATAAGGAATACCATTGATAATCTCAATGATACGCATCATGATATTATCTACTGCTCCGCCAACATAACCGGAGATTCCACCATAGATAATACCGATAATCACATTAACAAATACCGCCGTAAATGATATAAATAATGAAATTCTAGCGCCTGACCAGATTCTGGTAAATATATCACGGCCTAGTGTATCTGTTCCAAACAAATGCACATGTCCGTCTANTGGATCNTTATAGCCCATTTTTGCATAGGAATGTGTTAAATGCTGCTCACTTACTTCATAAGGAGATAACATAGGCACAAAAATTGCAAGAATTGCTATGATTCCTATGATACCAAGACAAATCATGGCCGCTTTATTTTTTGAAAGACGCTTCATGGCATCTTTCCAATAACTAGTGCTAGGTCTTGTTATGGTTCCACCCTCGGATGCATTTGCCCCAACCCACTCGAAACGAGCCTTATCTATTCTGTCCATTGTATCACTCCTTTNCATCCGTAAGTTTAACACGGGGGTCAATAAATCCATAAGCAAGATCGACAATCAGGTTCGCTAATACCAGGAAGGTTCCATAGAAGAGGGTAATTCCAGAAATCATGGTATAATCCTGAGTCTGTATGCTTTGTACGAAGAATTTACCCATACCAGGTATGGAAAATATATTTTCAACGACGAAGGCTCCCGTAAGAACAGAGGCCGCAATTGGTCCAATCACTGTAATAACTGGCATGATTGCATTTCGAACGGCATGCTTCCATATGATTTTTCTCTGGGACAATCCTTTGGACTTTGCTGTCTTAATATAATCCTGTCCCAAAACATCCAACATACTCGTTCTCATAAGCCTTGAAATGGTCGCTAGAGATCCAAAGCTTAATGCAAAGGCCGGTAAGATTTTACTGGAAAATGAATCCCATCCCGTAATGGGGAACATCTTAAATCCAGTCACTTGGAAAAGTTTTAATCCTAAATAATACTGTAAAATTGCACCTACAATAAAGCTTGGTACAGATACACCTATAATAGCGATAAACATGGTTAAGGTATCTCCTATTTTCCCTCTCTTTACCGCTGCAACAATTCCTAAAAATACTCCCATAATGGTAGCAAAGATTAATGATCGAATTCCCAAATCAAAGGAATAGGGAAATGCCTGTTTGATAATATCAACTACAGGACGCCTACTTTCCATTGAGATACCAAAATCTCCTCGGAATATATTTTTCAGATACATTATAAACTGTGTCATCATCGGCTTGTCTAGTCCGTATTTTTCATTTAACGCTTTCAATGTAGTCTCAGGTATTGCCTTTTCTCCAATAAAAGGATCTCCAGGCAATAAACGCATCATAAAAAAGGTTAAAGCAACTAAGACAAGCAAAGTTAAAATAGCATAAAATAAACGCTTTACTATATATTTAATCACATGCAGTCCTCCCTTCTGTTGTCTTTTTTATGATAGTTCATTGAGAATTCCTAAGATTCATTGACGCTATAAGAATTGACATCCTATATTGCTTTTTTGATCTTCACTTTAAAGAAATCCCTTTAAAGTGATAAAGTAACATAGGATGGCAATTCTAATAACAGCCAATTTTTAATCTAATTCTCGACTATTCATTACATGTTCCACATGTTCTGCTAACTTTCTCTTTTCACTGGCGAAGTTTTTGATTTTTTCAAAAAGACAAGTGCGGATTGCCAGAGTGCAATCCCGCACTGCCTTCTAATAATATTATTATTGTTACCTATTTCCTAGGATATAATATATTATTTTGCTAATTTTACAAATCTAAAGTTCATATCCTGGAATGCAGATCTAATTACACCNGATTCNATTTTTTCACTTACGATATAATCTCTAGATCTCCAGTAGATAGGTCCAACAGGTANATCTTCTATTACGATTTTTTCAAGTTCAACCAAGTATCCGAAACGAGTTTCAGTATCTAATTCAGTACGAACCTTATTTAATAGCTCATCGTATTCTGGATTAGAATAACTTCCGTGGTTATTACCATTTCCTGTTTCAAACATATCAAGGAATGTCATAGGATCGTTGTAATCAGGACCCCAACCAGAGAATACGATTTCGAAATCTTTGTTTGACATTCTCTCAAGTCTGCTCTTGAAAGGCATGGTTTCAATAGTAATGTCAATTCCAAGGTTAACTTTTAACTGCTCTTGAATAAATGCTGAATTAAGCATAGCTGCATCAGTATCATCGGCAATCATAGAGAAGCTTACACTATCTACACCAAGTTCATTTAATGCTGTTTGATAATACTCTTTTGCTTTCTCCACATCAACCACAGGAACTAATTCGCCAACTTCTTCTTTGAACTTTTTCTCAAGTCCGTTAACTGCAGGTGCTGTAAAGGATACCGCTGCTACAGAATCATTTTTTACAATATTATCAATAAATGCTTGCTTGTCAATTGCATAAGTGATTGCTTTACGAAGGTTGTCGTTTTGCAAGTACTCATTATTTAAATTGTACTCAAGATAGAATGTGGAACCATCGGAATATTGATAAACAGGGTAATTCTCATTTTTCATCATCTTAGCTTGATCACCATTTACACCGATAACGTCAACTTCTCCTGCTTTAAATGCATTCATAGCTGCATTGGAATCGTTGATCATAACCATATTGATCTTCTCAAGTTCAATCTTGTCTGCATTGTAGTAATCAGGATTCTTCTCAAGAACGATTTTGTTTTCATGTTCCCAAGAAGTCATAATGAATGGTCCATTGTATAGCATCTTATCAAAGTCAGTACCATAAGCATCACCAAATTCGTTGTATGCTTTTTCATTAACAGGTGCAAATACACCAAATGCTAAAGTATCAAGGAAATAGGAAGTAGGATTTTCAAGAGTTACTTCCAATTGATAATCAGAAAGTGCCTTGAAACCTAATTCTTCTTTACCTACAGTACCCTGGTTATATGCTAAACCATTTTTGAATACATAACCAAAATAAGCATAGTCAGATGCAAATTCAGGGGTAAGTAGTGCTGTCCAAGCAAATACAAAATCGTGAGCGGTAACTGGATCCCCATTGGACCACTTCATATCTTCACGAAGATTAAATGTATACACTAAACCATCATCACTTACGGTCCAATCCTTTGCCACACCAGGCTTAACCTGATCATTTTCATCCAGGGTTACCAGATTTTCAATAATGTGACGAAGTACGGTAAATGATGTTGTATCCGTTGTAGTTACAGAGAACATTTCTGGTGGTTCAGAAGAAATATTAACTGTAATCGCATTTTTCTCTGAAGTACCTGGATAAGAAGCTGTATCTTTGCTTCCATTGTCTGTAGACTTAGTTCCACACGCTGCTAATAAAGAAGCAGACAATGCTAAAACAAGAAGTCCAGATGTAAGTTTTTTTAACTTCATAAATAAGTCCCTCCCTTAAGTATAAAAAAAGAAGTATACATGTATACACTTCCTTTAGTGAATGTAGTATCAATATATACCATAAAATCAATTTAGTCAATATTATATCCATTTCCAAATTAAAAGTTATTTTTGGAAACTAGGGAAAATCTTACCACCAATCTTTTCTTCTCCAAGGCAATCACATATTAATCTAGGCAACATATAATGTGACATAAAGGAGTGATGCACATGTCCCTTCCCTATGAAATTGGTATTTTTGGCGGTGATTTGCGCCAAGTATACTTAGCAAAATCCCTAATTGACAAGGGGTATCGGATCCATACCTATGCTATAGCTGATGATGTTAATCATAAGCAATGCAATCAATTATACACCTTAAATGAGTTGTTTGAAAATAGTAATGTTTTGGTTGGTCCGATTCCTATGTCTAGAGATAAGGTAAATATCACTGCCAAAAAACCTCCCACTGATTTGACCATTGCCCATGTGGCTTATTTATTGAAAGAACACCATATATTTATCGGCGGAAACATTCCTTCACCGATTGTAGAGCTCTGTAAATCAAAGCATATCCCTTACTATGATCTTATGAAGGATGAGAAGATCACGATATTAAATGCTATCGCAACCGCCGAAGGTACAATTATGGAGGCAATCAAGGAAAGTGATCGCAATCTCCATGGCAGTAATAGTCTGGTCCTAGGTTATGGACGTTGCGCAAAAGTCTTGGCCGACAAGCTAAAGGGGTTGGGTGCTATCGTTACAGTTGCCGCTCGCTCCAAAGAAGCTCTTGCCTATGCCCAAGCTGCCGGTCACCAAGCTGTGCACTTGTCCAATATTAAGTGTATTTTACCCTCTTTCCAGTTTATCTTTAATACCATACCCGCATTAATTCTGGATTCAGCTTCCCTGGAGCTTGTAGACAAATCCGTTACCATTATCGATATTGCAAGCGCACCAGGAGGCCTTGACTATGAACACGCAAAAGACTTAAAAATAAATGCCAAGCTATGTCTCGGGATTCCGGGAAAGGTGGCACCTAGAACATCTGCTAATATATTGAGCACTGAAATCCATTCCTATTTGAAAGAAAGAAGTGATTAAATGACCCTGAACCAAAAAAATATAGGTTTTGCTTTAACCGGATCATTTTGCACATATGATAAGGTATTTTTGCAGATCGAAAAGCTGGTAGAAGAAAAAGCAAATGTGGTTCCAATATTTTCTAATTTCTCTCAAATGACGGACACTAGATTTGGAAAAGCAAAAGATTTTTTTGACCGAGCGAAGTCGATTACTGGAAATGATCCCGTAACCACAATTGTAGAAGCGGAACGAATAGGGCCAAATCACATGTTAGATCTTGTAATAATTGCACCTTGTACAGGGAATTCGCTTGCCAAACTGGCCAATGGTATCACCGATTCCCCTGTTCTAATGGCAGCAAAAAGCCATCTTCGCAATGAAAAACCAGTGGTAGTTGCAGTTTCCACCAACGATTCCCTAGGTGCAAATTTAAAAAACATTGGTTTATTAATGAATGCAAAGAACCTTTACTTTGTCCCCTTTGGTCAGGACAATTATAAAATGAAACCAAAGTCCATGGTAGCTAATTTTGAACTTATTATTCCGACTCTGGAAGCAGCACTGGATGGAAAACAGCTCCAACCTGTGATCCTAGCCCCTCACTAAAGACAGTGATACATCAAATAGAATCATAGATTGGCTTTTTAGCTAACGTTTTATTCAAGCTCGGCTTGAAAGATACTAAATCATACAGCCTAAAAATAAATCCCTGCAAGATGATATAAGCAAGCGTGGCTGTCACGCTTGCTTTCCTATCTTATGGAAGACTTACTAATTCTAAGGTTTCCTAATCCAATATGTATTTATCTAATTAAAACAAATATTCATTAATACAAATTTACCGATCTAATATTTACTAGTTTAATATTTACTGGTCTAATCTCTGCTAATTTTACATTTGCTATTTTGATTTTTACTGATTTATATTTATTAATTTGATTACTACTGATTTAAATTCTAGCAATTTAATATCAATCAATCTGATTTCTACTGATTTTATATTTACGGATTTAATTTCTAATAATTTAAATTTATTATTTATCAATCTAATTTCTACAAACTTTATATTTACTAATGTAAATTCTAATAATTTAAATTCTACCAATTTAATATTAACTAATTTAATTTCAAATCATTTTACATTTACTAATCTAATTTCTGCTAGTTTTATATCTACTAATTTAAATTCTACTTTTTGTATTTACTAACTAATTTCTACCAGCTTTATATTTGCCAATTTAATTTCTACCAACTTTATATTTGATAATTTAATTTCTAATANTTTTATATTCACTAACTCGTATCTACTAATCTAAATTTACTAATCTTTAGAAGCTTTACACTAGAATTTTTCTATTAACAAATCAGACCAATAATAAATGAGGTGATATAATCATGAGTGGAATAGCTGGTTTTTGTAATCTTCATACGGATATGACCAAGGAAAGTAATTACTGGCGTAGAGTATTACACTATATGAGAATGACTTTGATTAATCGCAGCCCCGAAGATGTTGGTGAAACATTACATCCACACATCGCAATGGCACATACTCGCTTATCCATCATTGGCTCAAATCACGGGCACCAGCCCATGACTAGATATAGATATGGAAATTCCTATACCCTAGTATATAATGGAGAATTATATAATAAGAAAGAATTACGGGATAACCTGTCCCGAATGGGTTATCTCTTCAAGACACAAACGGATACGGAAGTAATTTTAGTCGGTTTAATGGAATTTGGTATAGACTTTATTAAAGAAATAAATGGTGTATTCTCCATTGCCTTTTGGGATGATAACGAAAAGTCCTTTTATCTCATTCGTGATCGTATGGGAGTAAAACCTTTATTCTATACCATGTGGAAGGATACATTTGTGTTCTCCTCCGAAATTAAGGCTTTATTTGAGTTTCCAGGAATTACCCCTAGAATTGACTCCAATGGATTATGTGAAATCTTTGGCCTAGGTCCTGCAAAAACCTATGGAAATGGTGTCTTTAAAGATATTTACGAGGTACGCCCCGGTCATTTTATCCGCTATAATATGGAGGGTTTCCAGGAAGTAGAATACTGGAAGCTGGTTAGTAAACCTCATGAAGACTCTTATCAACAAACGGTAGAAAAGACTGCATATCTAATCCATGATGCCGTAAAACGTCAAATGATCTCCGATGATCCAATTTGCACCTTCCTTTCAGGAGGATTGGATTCCAGTATTATTTCCTCCATATGTACCAAGGAATTGGGCAAGGAAAACAAGCAGCTAACTACCTACTCTTTTGATTTTGCAGAAAACGATAAACATTTTCAGTCAAATTCCTTCCAACCTTCACAAGATCGTCCTTTTGTAGAGATCATGGTGAAGTATCTCAATAGCAATCATACCCATTTGGAATGCGACAATATAAACCTAGCCAATCATTTGTACCAGGCCGTTGATGCTAGAGACTTACCCAACATGGCTGATGTAGAATCCTCCCTCCTATACTTTTGTAGGTTAGTATCCCAAAAGAACCGCATTGCTTTAACTGGAGAATGTGCAGACGAGATATTTGGTGGCTATCCATGGTTCCACAAAGCGGAATTGATGTCAGCCAATACCTTCCCATGGTCAAAGAATATGGAAACTCGAAAACTTTTATTATCCGATGATTTACTCTCNACAATCGATTTGGATNGCTATGTACAGGCAGCTTATAATAAATCCCTGGCGGAAACACCTCGCCTGGAAGATGAGACTAGGGAAGAAACTCGCCGTAGAGAAATCGCTTATCTCAATCTAAAATGGTTTATGATTACCTTATTGGATCGCATGGATCGAACCAGTATGTATTCCGGCCTAGTAGCTAGGGTACCATTTGCTGATCATCGCATTGTAGAATATATTTGGAATGTTCCTTGGGAAATGAAATGTCCTGACGGTGTGGCAAAAGGACTCCTTCGAGATGCGGCCAAGGATCTCTTACCAAACGAAATCCTCTACCGCAAAAAAAGTCCTTATCCTAAAACTTATCACCCAGAATATGAACATCTCTTAGCAAAGCTCCTACTAGAAGCCCTCTCCAACCCCAATGCTCCCCTTCGGCCTCTGGTAGATATGAAAAAAATCATAAAATTTATCTCCTCCCCATCCGATTATGGCAAACCCTGGTACGGACAACTAATGGCTGGTCCCCAACTAATCGCCTACCTCTTGCAAGTAAACTATTGGTTGGATAAATACAAGATCGAAATTGTATAAACCAGAATAAAAACAATCTATAGAAGCAAATATAAAAGCGATAAAACACCTTAATCCAA
>JGI24709J26583_10004614_pt1 | contig 10332 bp, 15 predicted proteins | sample BioPla2DNA1_FD_26583 | JGI IMG/M metagenome (IMG submission 26583) | reverse complement strand
TGATATCTTTATTTTCATTATTAGCTGAGGCTATTTTCCAAAGCGAGTCACCACTTTTTACTTTCACAGTCTCGTGCACATGCTTAACACTTGAGGTTGCACCTGCATTAACAATCATCCCGGTAAAAACAGTAATCATAACTAAAAGCACAATAAATGCAGCAAATCGCCGTTTATTCTTTAATCTATATCTTTTTTTCATAATACCATCCTCCAGAACACCTGTTCTCTTAAAATAATTATACCGAACAGATGTTCTCCTGTCAAGGTATATCGAACATTTGTTTGACAAATAATTTGCATATAGATATAATTATTTCAGGAAGTAGTTTTTGTCTTATATTTGCAATTAAGACGAAAAATAATCTTACGGAGGATGTTAATATGAGACATCGTAGTCTTGATAAACAAAAGAGAATACTTGATTTTGTTAATCGTTATCTTTTAGAGAAAGGCTATCCCCCATCAGTTAGAGAAATCTGTCAGGCAGTTGGGTTTAAATCAACCTCAACTGTACATGCTTACCTTAAAAAGCTCGAAGAAGAAGGCGCAATAACTAAAGATGCCACAAAACCCAGGGCGCTTAAGGTAATAGATGATACTTCAAAAAATCTTGAAGGCTATGTAGCAAATCAAGAAATTGATAATATACCCGTCATAGGTAAAATAACGGCAGGAACTCCCATTCTCGCTGTTGAAAATATCGAAGATACCTTTCCTATACCGGTACAATATCTAGAAAACTCAACTACCTTTATGCTGAAAGTAAAGGGTGAAAGCATGATAAATGCCGGTATTTTAGACGGCGATTATATTATTGTTAAGCAGCAAAATACTGCAAATAACGGTGATATAGTTGTGGCATTAATCGAGGACGAAGCAACAGTAAAAACTTTTTACAAGGAGAAAGATCATTATAGACTTCAACCAGAAAACCCTGACTATGAGCCCATAATAGTAAAGGAGCTTAATATTCTCGGTAAGGTTATAGGACTATTCAGAAAATATTGATATTAATATAGTTTTACTTATCTTTTGGTTCTTAATAAACCTTTACGTGATTTTATGTGAAAACACGTAAAATTTACGCTCTTCCGTGCTTGTGTTTTATACAGAATTGATTTATAATAATCATTGTTTATCGGGGTGTAGCGCAGCTGGTAGCGCGCTTGGTTCGGGACCAAGAGGCCGGAAGTTCAAGTCTTCTCACTCCGACCAAAGCAATAAAGCGGATTCCCATCAATTTGGATTCCGCTTTATTTTATGATTTTAGTACCTTGTTAGTACCTTGACTTAAATTTTATCATTTAATGCCTGTTTATATATGCAGATTTCCTTATGTGTTGCCAATTCAATTATTGTTTCCTCTAATTCGTGGTATTTTTTTAACTGATCGGCGTTTAGCGTTTTTTTAAAGTCGGCCTCCTGTTGCAGAATTTTAGCATTTAGCTCCTGACTTTTCCCATCAGCCTGAGTAATTTCTTCACATCTCCTTACAATAAATCCCTCAAAAAGTTTACTTGATTCTGACATATTAGCGCCTCCTATTATTTTTTCGTTATAATAGGTGTCTAGAATATATATGTTAAGCAAATTATAACCGAACAAGTGTTCTTATTGTACCCCCATAAGTTGAAAAAATCAAGATGCTTTATAAAAGTTATACCACTTTTATTTTGCAGTAATGTTACAATTTGGTTATATTCAATAAATAGGGACAAAAGACTAATTTTGATAGGAGGTTTCGTGAAATAGAAAAAGCCCCGGAATTAACCGGGGATTCTGTTTATATATCCATCATCTAGATAATCTTTGGCCAGGTCATACCACTCCTGAAGCTTTTCTCGTATCGACTCTGGAGGAATAAGCTTCTGCAGCCATACAGGTATAAGATCATATACCTCTCTAAAAACTACCTCAAATTTTTCTTTTCCTTGGTTGTCTTTGTAAAGCCGTTCTGCTTGTAGCATCAAGGCATAAGCAAATTCCCGAAGTTCTACCCACTTTTTCATTATAGTTAAATAAAGAGCGTAGCCTATGATNAATAAAACAACAAATAAAGTTATCAAGTCTTGAATGTTCATTNGATCACCTTAACCCTTTCATNTTATTTACAATATTCATTGTGTAAGCATCTAAATACGATACTGTTTTTAGTCTGTCTATCCAAAACTGTGGGCTTGCCTGTGTAGCCTTAATAGTTTCCTCGGCTGTCTGGTAATCTGTGCCTAATATCTGATGTAGCAATTGTATAATCTTGTTTGCAGCTGCTTTGGTAAGGGCTCCTGGGCTATCGTCTATTGCACCAGTGTAAAGACCTATAGCTTTCATGGCCGTTTGAAATTGCTTTACTGTTATGGTGTTCTTGCCATAAACTATATCATCTTGACTAAGAAAATTCTTTCTTTGTTCTTTGGGTATACTCCCTGCGGTTTCAATTGGCTGCAGGTGCCACCACTCCGGGGCTTTAGGATAGTCAGTTTTATTAAGCGGAAGGATAAGCCCATATTTGTTTAAATCAGGGCATTTTAAGCGAGATTTGTTCATCCATTTTGAATTTGATAGATTACGCCAGAAGTTATCATATGTACCGCTTAAATCAATAGCCAGATGATGTTCATGCCATGAGGTGCCGGGTACTGCTACTTTGCCGGAAGGCTTCCCGCCATTCTTTTTCAGATCCTCATTATAAAGTCTTTGTGTTTCGGATTGCGGCCTGTAGCCATAACAGCCATTCATGACATGGTTTAAGTCTCTTGCTAGTGCTGCTAGCCTGCGCAGGAAAACGAGGCTGAGCATGTTGCCATTAGAAGTTGAAAATTTGACCCACTTTTGCCAGTTCGATTCTTCAGGATATTTGCCCGGTATAATCTTCATTTTCAAACTCACCCGCTTTCTTGCCATAAATAAGTCTTAGTTTAATCTCGTTCTCACGCTTGGCTTTGTAATAATAAAACCCTGTAGCCGTGGCCAGTTCGGTAAATACAGCCGGAATAAGATATACTAATGGAGAGAGGTCATTTGTTCGCCATATCATCACGCATGAAAAAACGGTAACTAAAAAAGTCGCCACTGATACAAAGATAAATATTACTTTCGAGAATTCACGCTTCTTTTTCATATAATCCCCCTATCCATGATTGGTCTTTGCGTTCTGCTCATAAAGAAAGTCATTGAGTTCATCTTTTGTTTCCGTGTAGTAAGATAACGCCCGTGTCATTTCACCGTTTATTTTGCCGTCCTTAAGAGCAATAGCCGTAGCCTCTCCCAGATGACCTAATGATTTAAGTGACTTCATAATGATAATGTTTTCTTTCTGTCGTGCCTTTGCCCGTTGTTCCTCTTTTTGGTCACGCCTCTTTTCAGACTTGTCCATCTTCCGATAGAAAAAATATAAGGCTACCGGGATAATAACGCCTGTGACTATGTATGGTATCGCTTGTTCCATAACTTGCACCCGCTTTCGCAATATGATATTGTAGATTCACTCACGGTTTAAGCACCCGCTTTTATCCGTGGGTATATGGGCTTGGGGTATATCAGTACCTTGAGCCCTCTCGCTATCTTAAGAGTAAAACAGATTTGAGAGAATAAAGGTCAAAATAAAAAGACAAGGCTATTTACCCTGTCTTTAGAGCTCATTTGTATCCATAATGCGACCTAGATAGCTGTCAAAATTACAGTTTTTTCAATTTCGGTCAAAGCTGTATACTCTGTAATAATATCCTCTGCTGTCCTGTTTTCTTGTACCATCCTAGCTCGGATAGCATTAACAAATATATTCTTTTTCCATGTTGGCATTATAAAGCACCTCCCATAATAGCCGCCATTGCAATTTCAAGGTCAGCAATGCGCTGTTCTGTGTTATCAACTGGTATATCTACATATTCGTACCAAACTTCTTCCGTAGCTTTTCTACACTTTAATACTGCCTGTTTTCCTTCTGGTGTTTCTGCTGTCGGTAATTCCGCTATTGCTATACCCTTGGCTTTTTGTTCGTTTGTTAGAGTGGTTTCGTCATAAACTATGCTTGCGTTGTTGTTGTTGTTTTCAAAAATATAAAACATATTTACACCTCCACTGGGATAAGTATTGTATTTTTATATTTGTAGTAAGGCGTCAACCATTTATCAAGTTTCAAGACCTTAGAGGAGGGGCCATTACAATAGACATAATTATTATCTTGGGCCAGTGCCATTATAACACTACCATAATTAGCACTCTCAGATACATTAGTCATGTTTGACTTTCTGATTTTCCAGACTGTTCGGGTAGTATCGCCACCACAATAAATGTAATCTGCATCTTGGGCCAGTGCCTCTATCCTGCCACTATACTCAGCACTCTCCGATACCTTTGTCATGTCTGACTTTCTGATTTTCCAGACCGGATAGGTGTTGTAGCTGTAGGTACCACCACCACAATAAATGTAATCTGCATCTTGGGCCAGTGCATATATACTGCCACTATACTCAGCACTCTCCGCTACCTTTGCCATGTCTGACTTTCTGATTTTCCAGACCGGATAGGTGTTGTAGCTGTAGGTACTACCACCACAATAAATGTAATCTGCATCTTGGGCCAGTGCCATTATCCTGCCACTATACTCAGCACTCTCCGATACCTTTGTCATGTCTGACTTTCTGATTTTCCAGACCTTATTGATGCCACTACCACCACAATAAATGTAATCTGCATCTTGGGCTAGTACATATATACTGTCACCATAATTAGTACTCTCAGCTACCTTTGTCATGTCTGACTTTCTGATTTTCCAGACATTTTGAGTAATATAGCCACCACAATAAATGTAATCTGCATCTTGGGCCAGTGCCCTTATAATGCCACCATAAATAGCACTCTCCGATACCTTTGTCATGTCTGACTTTCTGATTTTACAGACTGTTCGGGTAGTATCGCCACCACAATAAATGTAATCTGCATCTTGGGCCAGTGCCCATATACTGCCACCATAATCAGCATTCTCTCCCAACAATGCTTCATAGAATTTTAAACTTGCCCCTTTAGGAGCATAAGTAAAATTTACAGCGTTCTCGACGACCTCCACAAAGCCTTTATCTAATTCGATTACAGGTTCGCCTTCGATATCAACAAGTGGCTTTGATGTTGCACCTTCATCAAGGCTGATAGTAATAGCTCCACCGCTTAAATCGGCGTCAAGTTTGAAAAATAAGCGTGTCGTATCTGATTGTTTTATAAGCTGTATTTGTGTCCCTACAATGGTAGGTGTCTGGTACGTATTATCTGCCTTATGCGCATCCAGACTGTCCTTTAAAACCTTTCCCTGCGCCGCCGAAAGAGCTTCGGTGGTACTTGTGCTTGTGAGCGTATTGTTAATCGGCAGATCGCTCCATAATGTTTCATAATCTGCATTGGAATTTTTTCTTAAGAATTGACCTGTCGTGCCACCTTGAGGAACTCCGGGTCCGGCAGGCCCCTCAAAACTTATTGGGTCTGACCAGTCACCAGAAGTATTACTATTCTTGAAATATATCTTGCCTGTGTCTGTAGCTAAGAATGAAAAGCCCTTTGACTCGCCATCATAAAGACTTTTATTTGCTAATATGTCACTTGCATCAACTGTAAAAGGATCACCTTTATCGCCTTTAGGAATAGAAAAGTTAAATACCGCATTCGATGGTGTGCCTACATTATTTACAGATGCAGAAGTTCCAGCCGCCCCTGTTGTTACAGTTCCAATTGTTATTGTTGCATCAATTCCATCTGCTCCATCAACTCCGTCTGTTCCGTCTGCTCCATCTTTACCGTCAGCTCCATCCTCACCCCTGCTTGCAATCTTAAGCCATTTGCTGGCATCAGTCGGCAAAACACCTTGACATGCTACAAAGTTAATGTAACAGCTCCCGTTATAAACAACCTTGTTTAATGGGATATATGGCTTTGTAGGGTTATAATTTTCCCAAAGAGATAAAGCATCTACATCATTTATAGCGGCTTGAGCTTCAATAATCAAACTATGCAAGATGCTATATTCACTAGAACTCTGTACCGTCCAAGGCGTAACAGGATCAGGCTGAACCGTAAAACTAAACCCACCAATTGTTAAACGTTCTCCTGAAGAACCCACAAGCTGAATCTGTGCCTTAACTGTTCCTTGGCATGCTATCTCATTTGTTCCCATCTTATAATAGAGGTCATTTTCTCGAACCTCCATATTCCCCTGAACAACATGATAATCAGGTTTAGTAAAGATAATCAAAGCGGAGGTTATTGTAGCATAATCAATTTCCACATCACTCTGGTCGAACACCCGAACAATAACTTCGTTAGTATCAATATCATTCTGTGTAACCTTCATATCTGCTCGCACTAGCTCAGGGAATACCGAAACACGAATATTATTTGTGTTTGTCTGCATCAGTTCCACCCCCTTTTAAAGAAGCTATTTTGGCGACATTCAAGGCGTTTACAATCTCCATAAGGGATATCGTTTCCGCACCTTTTAAATCTGTCCTATTGAGAAAGACAAGATTGTTATTAATCATGTCTATGGTCATAGGAACATTTATCAATTCCTTGTTTGACATAGTTATCACCCATCTTAATAATACGGTGAGAGAAGATAAAGAAAGGTCAAAAACACTTTGTTAGCATAAAAAAACAGGGCATCCGGTTTGGAATACCCTGCGCTATTCAAATTTGATTATTTATTTTTGAAGGTAGTTTTGTAAATTTTTATTCGGAGTTAAGTCCATTACAAGGGGGTCGTAAGGTCGAAATGTGCCATCCTCATATAATGTTAATAACTCTAGTTCAAGTGCTGCTCCTATCATTTTAAGAGTATCTTCATCATATTTATACGCATCTTTCATAACTTCTTTCGAAGCGGGTTCGTAATCATCAAGATTTATCTCGAATACATTAAAAAGCATGACGTATAAATATTGCCACCTAGAAACCTTATCAAGTGGTGAAAAAAGAGTGTTTGTATATATTCCTAAATACTTATGCTGCATAGATATGCAAATATCTATATAGTATTCATCATTTTCTTTAATATCGGGTAATTCATATCTTGCTCCATCGTCAGTTAATTCAAAAGATTGAACTAACCATCTTGCAAATTCTGCCCTAGTTACAGGTTTTGTTTCCCCCGGCATCTTGTCCACCTCACTCACGTTTTTAGTAGCGTCATCAATCGCTTTATCAACGATATCTGCCGTACTTGTAGCCCCGTCAAAAGCCAAGTCTTTACCAACCAATCTAACCATTTCCCTTAAAGGTAAATAAGTCGTTCCGTTATAAACAATTGTATACGGCACTTTATTGCCGTTTGGCAGTGTAAAACTCTCTCCAGCCTTTACCTCTAGTCGCCCATTAATCTTTATATTTATCACATTGAATGTCGCTGTTATTGTTTCCGCCAATGCAGGTAAGCTTATCAGTAGTACAATAGCTGCCAAAAAACCGCAAATAAAGCCTTGTATTCTTTTCATGGTATAACACCCTTTCACTTTTTATGGTTATATTATACCACCTTTTTACAGTCTGTATTCGATTCCGACACAATTCTTCCCAACTTAGCCGTGTTTATTGCGTTTATAATTTCTACAAACGCGGGGACTTCTGCACCTTTTAAATCAGTTCTATTAAGAAATACAAGTAAGTTGTCACACGTTTTTTCATTCATTTCAATTTTCATGCGGCTTCCCCCTATTAATCATAAAAAATACTACCTAANGTGACACCGTTTACTCTAACCGCTATACCTGTTTCTGTTGCTACTAANCTAAGATTTTGTCCAGTATATGATTTAACATAATCATTGCCATGACTGTGGTTAACTGATGCATAGTTTAGCCCTGTAACGGTTGCGCCAGAAAAATCAACNAGGCTATTGAATCTTGTTTGNACNTCAAACCACAAAGGCACNCCGCCACTACTACTGAACGCCGTAACTGGGGTTCCTCCACCTCCGGACTCATAGAATTGTAATTTTAATGCCTGGCCTTTCCAGCTTCCTCCCCAATACCCTCCTACAGTTAATCCGCTTTCTAAATACCGGCTTCCAGTAGGATTAATATTAAACATACCACCGTTAAATGAACCGCTATAAACGCCATTTGCATTAATATAAGTTGCATATCCGCTATTTTCCCATGCTGCTAAAGCGCCTGCGTTAGCTCCTGTTACCTTACTCCACGCTATCGTTGCATTCGGTCCCATAGCAACATTCCCACCAACAACTAAATCCTCGATCAAAGCCGTCCCAATCTTAGCCTCGCCCGCAATAAGCTGGTCGGTGGTAACACTCCCCGCATAAACCCAATCAGCAATAACAGACTGAGCTTCAACAACATTGTCCGAATCAAGGTTCCCCAAAAGGAATGACAATTCTTTTTGAAGCTTTACATATGCGTCATAAAGATATTGGTATTTAAGCTCCGGATTGTCCGTATCACGTATGCTAGGTAAAATTACTTGCGGCATGGTATCACCTCTATTAATAGTGTACGGCAGGATAGACATGGGGACGGTCAAAAATTAATATAATTCTTCATAAAAGCGGTTGAGCAATATTCCGTCCGTAGCAAAATGGTTTATATTCCAATCAGAATTTATATTACTGTTTAAAAATTTACACATCATTCCAGTAAGCCCCTCATAATCAATCCCCCATTCATCACAAAAAGTTGAAAGTGATTCATAAACATTCTTATATTGAATCGGCTTTAGAATAGGGTGTTTTCTTCTTGTCTTTTTCTTATACAAATCTGTCATATAAGTTTTAATTGCTTCAATAACATCAGAATTAGAAAAAAGAAATGCTGTGCGTTTGCTGTCAAGCGAACCACCATTATCATTTTTATTAGTATTATTTAATTTAGTATTGTTTAGGTCAGTATTATTATATACCCCCCCTTTACCACTACCTCCTTTATCCATACCCTCCTTTTTGGGGGTCTGGTTCGGAGCGTCTAAAAGGTCGTAAATATAATAAAATGTGCCGTCGGAATTCTGATGCTTTTCTTGCACAAGGTAGCCACAATCTTTTAATTCTTTCCACGTTGATTCAAAGGCTTTGTTGCCCTCGGAACAATACTTTCTAAGCGTATTTTTATAAAGAGTGAAATTTTCAATTGTGATAAATGATTGAATTAATGAATATAGACCTTTTGCTTTAAGGCTTAATTTCTTATCTCTTAATGCAATATTGCTGACCTGAGTAAAATTAATCTTCTTGCGTTTAAATGCGCCATTCTTGATATTTTCCATAAATAAAACACCTCCGTAGTGCTTGTCCGATTAAAAAATTAGGGGAAAGCGGTTCGGAACACCGCTTTTTCGTGTAGCTATCACTATCCCCACTCAATCTTACAAAACTTTCACACCAAAAAAGGTCAAATTGTATTCCCATCATCCTTCAAGCGATAAATAGCACCGTCGTTCATGTGCTTCTTAAAAAACTCAAAGAATTCTTTATAGGTTTTAACTCTGATAGTTCGCTCTCGCCACAATAGACAATGTTTATAGAATTTGAATGTAATCATTAAATCACCTGCCTAACAGGTAGTTCCTAAGAAAATAATACATCGTCAAATAGATAAACTGTCCTGAAAGGTTTTTATCCTTCATAAAAGTAATTGAGAAGTTGTATCTGTCTGCAAAGCTGTGCAAGCTTGCTAAAAATGATACAGGCTTGTACTCTGTGCGGTAGTTGTGATTGATTATATCCTCGTATGAAGCGTTTTCAATTAAAAGGTGTAGTTTCGCCTTACACCGAATAAACTCGTTTTCAAAGGCTGTTCTTGTGGCTGTAAAACATGAAGAGATTTCCTCAAGGCTGTTTTTTCTTTCAATCGCTATCTTGTCGTCGAAATACATATCTCGGGCAATGCCAAGTTCTGCATTGGTGGGAATATAAAAGCTGTAGTCAGCCGTTTCAAGCTTCTGTGTTACGTAAGGGATTTTCTTCTCGTCAAACCATTTTGTAATATGGCTTGCTTCTTGTTCTCTGGAATCCTGTATAACCACAATGCTCTTAAGCAACTCTTTTACTTCCTTGTCTGTGTACCTATAGCAATCAATCATCATTAACCCTCCGGCACTTGATGATTTAATTGTATAGTTGTATCGCATGGCATAAGGTCAAAAAGAAAAGCCCTGATTTCTCAAGGCTTATGTTTTTTATTTTATATTATATTTTTTCTTATACTGCTCATACTTTTTATTAAAGGACTCCGCCTCTTTGTTCATTCCCCTTTTAATTTGTCTCGCCCGTAAATCTTTCACATCTTTGGTAAGAGTCGTATCTTTTTGGATGATGTCTATTGCTTTTCGTGCATCTAC
>JGI24709J26583_10004609_pt1 | contig 10341 bp, 14 predicted proteins | sample BioPla2DNA1_FD_26583 | JGI IMG/M metagenome (IMG submission 26583) | reverse complement strand
GTGGAGGATATCATGAAGTCGTCGGTACGTGTCACCAGCCCCGATACCCCGATCGGCAAGGTCTGCGAAGAGATGGTGAAGTGCAGGTTCAGGCGTCTCCCGGTTGTCGTGGACGATGTCCTTTGCGGCATCGTTACCGCAACCGATATCATGAATTATCTCGGCAAGGGCAAGGTGTTTGAGCAGCTGACGACCGGAGACTCGGCCGAGGTGATGGGGGCGCCGGTGCGGTCGCTCCTCTCCGGTGAACTCCATACCACCACCCCGNANCGGAACATCCACGACATCGCCGTCGAGATGATCCAGAGGCGTATCGGGGCGTTCCCCGTCATAGAGGATTCGCACCTTGTCGGACTCGTAACTGAATATGATCTTGTGAAGGCATTTGCAGAGGAGTGAGGAGATCGTATGCGTGCTGTTGATGTGATGTCTTCTCCAGTGTATGTCATTGCACCGACCGATAATGTCGCCTATGCGCGAAACCTGATGCTCAGGCACCGTGTCTCAAGGCTCCCCGTCATGGAAGGAAATGAACTCCGGGGGATCCTCACCAAGAAGGACATCGCCTACCGGCTCAGGCAGACGGAACCGCTGTGGCGGCGGCGCCCTATCGACCGGATCCCGGTCAGCATCCTGATGACAGAAAACCCCATCACCGTGATGCCGGGGACCAGCATCCATGACATTGCAGCCACGATGCTCGACCGCGACATATCAGGACTGCCTGTGGTCGAAGACGGCAAGATGGTTGGTATCGTCACCAAACTGGACGTCATGCGTTCAGCCCATGTCCGCGGCCTCCCTGCCCGGGTCGATGAGATCATGGAAGAGGCGATCACGGTCAGCCGCTACCACTCGCTGGACCATGTCATCAACACGATAAAAGGAAAAAACGATAAACTTATCGTCGTTAACGATAATGGTAGCCTTGCCGGCATCATTACGGAGAGTAACCTTGCATTTTACGAGTACCTGGATGAGCGGATGAACCTGCCCAGGAAGGACGTTACTCACCTCAGGAAAGAGGAGCCGGCAGGGCAGAAACGCTTCAGGTACGTCGTCGAGGTATCGGCAGTTGCAGAGGACATCATGAGCCGCCCGGTCATCACTGTCCCCCCCGACGCATCCCTGCAGGATGCGGTCGGGCTGATGCTCGAAAACCAGATCAACAGCCTCGTGGTCGTGGAGGACGGGGATATCCGCGGTCTGCTCAAGAGAGATGATATCATCAAGGTAGTGGCGAAATGAGCGACAAATTTCAGGTACTGGTCAGGGACGTGATGGCAAAACCCATCGCCATCGCAAAGTCTGCTTTTGTCAGCGAAGCTCTTGAGAAGATGCTCGATGAGGGTGTCGACCCGCTCATCGTAACCAACAACGGCGCGGTCATCGGCACGACATCCCGTGCGGCGATCGCCGAGGCGCTCGGGAGCAGAAAGACCCAGGCGATGAAAGCCACATCCATCCATGTTGCAAACACGGTCGAGGAGAACTTCACCTCCGCATACCCGGACCAGAACATCGATATTCTGGTGCCGCTGCTCCAGCACTACAAGTTGATTGTGGTGTTTGATTCCGATCACCGCCTCATCGGGCAGGTGACGGCCGGCGATCTCTTGCGAGTGCTCCGGCCGCCGGGCGGTCTCCTGGACGTCATGGAACCGGCATACACCATCCAGGTCGAGGAGCGGGCTGTCCACCTCCGGCGGAGGATGCTGGACGGCGATATCGACCGGTTCATCGTCGAGGAGGGCGATACTGTCCTTGGTATCGTCACGGAGACTGATGTCGCAAAGGCGCTGTATGCGTTTAAGGATATCGTGGAGGGGACCCGCCAGGAGTTCCGGATCAGGAACCTCCTCGTGCGTGACATCATGAGCACGCCCCTGATCACCGTGGATGCAGACACAGACGTCTCGGATGTCATCGACCTGATGCTCAAGAAGAACATAAGTTCCGTCCCGGTCATGCAGAACGGCAGGATCGCGGGCATCGTTACCAGAAACTCACTCATCCAGGCCCTCTGAGAGGGCTGGAGACCACCTCTTTTTCGGGCGGGTGCTCCGGTTATTTTGTCCGGCACCTGGGGGCTTTCCGCATAGCCTGCTCGTTCCAGCAGTCGCGCCTCCAGTGCTCTATCAAGACCCGCCTCCCGCCCGCAGCCACCCCCGGCGCGGAGCCCCTCGCCCAACCTGATATAAGATAGTGCCGGGGCCTCCACCTCTCCCGCCTTTCCGTCCCGGCACCAATCATTAAGGCTCCGCAACCAGAAACAGATACCAGGATATTTCCATGAAACCAACGCAGCCAGTCAAACCGAACAAGGATGTAACGGCGCTCCTTGAGTCCATGAGCAGGACCGGCTTCCAGGGGAGAAAACTCGGGGAGTCCCTCGGCGTCTGGACCAGGATGGTCAGGGATCCGGACTGCACGATATTCATGGGCCTGTCGGGCGCGATGATCCCGGCAGGTATGCAGAACGTGCTCATCGAACTCGTCAGGCACCGCTACATCGATGTCCTCGTCTCAACGGGTGCAAACATCTTCCATGACACCTGCGAGCACCTCGGCGTGCGGCACTACATCGGCCACCACCATGCCGACGACACGGCGCTCTTCGAAGAGGGGATCGACCGCATCTACGACGTCTTTGCGTATGAAGAGGAGTTCCGCAGCGTTGATGCAGAGATCGCCCGGTTTGCCGACGAAGTCGCACCGTTCCGCGGTTCCTCGCGGGAGTTCATCCGGCGCCTCGGGAACTGGCTCCGTGAGCGGAGGCCCGAAGGACGCTCGCTCATCGCCACCTGCGCCGAATACGACGTCCCGATCTTCATCCCCGCTCTCGGTGACTCCTCCATCGGCATCGGCCTTGTCATGGCACGCCGGCGCGGGGTCGATGTCGATATCGACCAGCTCGCCGATACCGATGAGATCACGCGCATGGTCGAGGAGTCGCAGAAGACCGGCGTCATCTACGTCGGCGGGGGCGTACCAAAGAACTTCATCCAGCAGACCCAGGTCATCGCCTCAATCCACGAGCAGCATCTCGGCGGGCACGCCTACGCCATCCAGTACACCACCGACGCCCCCCACTGGGGCGGGCTCTCGGGTTGCACGTTTGAGGAGGCGATCAGCTGGGGCAAGGAGGCGCCGGAGTCCCCACGTGTCCAGTGCTTCTGCGATGCCACGATTGCGCTGCCTATCGTCGCGTCGGCACTCATCGGGAGCGGCATCGAGCGGGCTACCCGCAACGATGGCCCGATGCGGGTGTGAGGCTGATCGTCATCGCGCACGCGAGAAGGCCGCGAAGGGAAGTTGTTATAGCCGTCTACGTGCTTCGCGCTCTCCCGCGTCTTTAGCGTGATGCTCTGGTGCCTCCCTGCACCAGCTCCCTCACGCGAAGCCTTGACGGGGACTATCTACACCCATTACCAAACTTCGCGTCCTTCGCGACTTCGCGTGAGTTAGGTGGGTGGGATAACGATACAGCCTCACGTGAAGAGCGCGAAGCCTTGACGGGAGGTGCAGGGGTGGCAATCACACGCTCTTCGCGGGATCAGGAGATACCCTGGTGCACTACCCCCGACACCACAACTCTTATTAAGACAACACACTAAAATTAGTAAGCACAAGTCATAGAATACTGTGTCTGGAGCAGCACCTCTGGTGTTGCGAGTATCGAGAGATGCGAAATTCTATGTTGAGGTAGCCAAGCCTGGTATGGCGCAGGTTTGCTAAACCTGTGTCCCCCTGGGACTCGAGGGTTCAAATCCCTCCCTCAGCGCTTTCACCGACAACGTCGATGATGAGGCAATCACATGGATGAAGAAGAGATAAAATACTTTGTTCGGATCAGAAATACTGATCTCGACGGCACGAAGGCTGTGCACATCGCACTGACCGGCATCAAGGGCATTGGTCCGCACACGTCACGCACCATCACCGCCCTTGCCGATGTGGACCCTCGCGCCGTGCTCGGCAAGCTGGACGATGGATCGGTCGAACGACTCGCAAACGCCGTCGATGCCTACACCGAACAGGTACCGGACTGGATGGTAAACCGTCCAAAGGACGTCTACACCGGAGAGGCCCGTCACCTCCTCGGGACCGACCTCACCATGACCAACGACGATGACGTCAACCGTATGCGCAAGATGCGCAGTTACCGCGGCATCAGGCACGAGACCGGACAGAAGGTCCGCGGGCAGCGCACCAAAGCCTCCGGAAGAACGGGCACGACTGTCGGCGTCAGCAGAAAGAAAGAGTAAAGGGGTGATTGAATGGGATATCCCGGAAAGAACTACAAGCAGTACGCGACGCCCAAGCGGCGGTTTGAGAAGACAAGGCTCGAGGACGAAAAGCGACTCATCATCGATTACGGGCTCCGGAATAAACGTGAAGTCTGGAAGGCCCAGAGCGTCCTGCGAAAATACCGGACAGCCGCCCGTGAACTGGTGGCGCTGCGGTCGGCAGGGATCAACCCGGAGGAGTATGAGAAGAAGCGGGAGCAGCTCATCAACCACCTTTTCCGCTACGGCCTCGTCGGTGAAGACGCTGATCTCGGCGACATCCTCGCCCTGAAGGTTGAGCAGCAGCTCGACCGCCGCCTCCAGACGCTGGTCCACCGGAAGGGGCTCGCACGTTCCCCGAAGCAGGCTCGCCAGTTCATCACCCACGGACACATCGCGATCTCGGGTCGCCGGGTGACCGTGCCGAGTTACCGGGTCGAGAGAATCGAAGAGCCCGAGATCACCTACTACGGTCCCTCTCCGTTCACGAACGACGTTCACCCCGAGAGAACCAGGATCTCCCGTGCAGGAGTGAGGTAATACCATGGCAGAAGAAAAATGGGGCATCGCACACATCTTTGCCTCCTTTAACAATACCATCATCACCATCACCGACCTCTCAGGAGCCGAGACGGTGACCAAGAGCAGCGGCGGCATGGTCGTGAAACAGGACCGCAACGAGAGTTCACCCTACGCAGCCATGCAGATGGCAACCCAGGTCGCACAGAACGCGCGCGACAAGGGGATCACCGGCGTCCACGTAAAGGTACGCGCACCCGGACGGGGGAAACAGCGAAGCCCCGGTCCAGGAGCCCAGGCAGCGATCCGCGCCCTTGCTCGTGCAGGGATGAGGATCGGCCGCATTGAGGACGTCACCCCGGTGCCCCATGACAGCATCCGCGGCAAGGGCGGCCGGAGAGGAAGGAGAGTGTAATGGAAATTGCGTTTTCTCGACTGGATGAGAAAGTCGCTAAGTTCACCATAAGCGGCGTTTCCACATCGTTCGCTAATATGCTACGGCGTGCGATGATGAGCGAAGTGCCGACGCTCGCCATCGAGGACGTCCGGATCTACGATAACACAAGCGTTCTCTTTGATGAGATGCTGGCACACCGGCTGGGGCTCATACCCCTGCGGACCGATCTGGACCGCTACGTGACCCGTGCAGAGTGCACCTGTGAAGGCGCAGGCTGCCCGGTCTGTACCGCCACCTACACGCTCTCCGCCGAGGGGCCGAAGACGGTCTACTCAAGTGACCTGATACCCCAGGATCCCGATGCCGCACCGGCTGAGGAGGAGATCCCCATCATCGACCTTGACAAAGACCAGAAGGTCGTGCTTGAGGCATACGCCGTCATCGGCACCGGAAAAGAGCATGCCAAGTGGCAGGCGACGACCGCCTGCGGCTACAAGAACTACCCGGTGATCACCGTCGACGAGAAGTGCGACGGATGTGGCATGTGTGTCGACGAGTGTCCGCGTGACGTGCTTGAGGCCGGACAGGGGAAAGTCCGGGTTATCGGAGGGAGACAGGAGTTCTGTTCCCTCTGCAGGCTCTGCGAGCGGGCATGCCTTGCCGGCGGTATCGGCACTGAGGCGGCCATCCATATCAGTGCTGATGAGACGAAGTACATCTTTGTGGTGGAAAGCGATGGATCGATGCCCGTCCGGGAGATCATCGAGAGAGCGCTCGAGTATATCCAGAAAACATCAGATGACCTGGTAGACGTGATAAACGAGATTACGGGAGAGGGGACTGAATGAAGAAGACAACCGAGAATAAAACAAACCCCCGGCTGGCTGCCCTCATCGTGACGCTGAGAGATGCGTCACGTGTACATGAGGCGAATATCTGGCGCGAGATCGCAAAGAGGCTGGATGCGCCCCGGAAGAACTACGCCGAGGTGAACCTCAGCAAGATCGACCGGTACGCAAACGAAGGCGAGACGATCCTGGTGCCGGGCAAGGTGCTCGGCAGCGGCGCACTCAACCTGCCGGTGAAGGTCGCCGCGCTCGATTTCTCCGAGGCCGCGGTGAGCAAGATCACCGGTGCCAACGGGACGTGCATGACCATCGAGGACCTCGTTCGGGATAACCCGAAGGGGAGCAGGGTACGGATCCTCAGGTGAGACGAATGGTTACGGTTATCGATGCAGACGGATTACTGCTCGGAAGAATGGCCAGCGTCGTCGCAGGACGCGCGCTCGCCGGTGAGGAGATCGCCATCGTGAACGCGGAGAAGGCAATCGTCTCCGGGGACCGGGCATACGTGCTCGCGGACTACTACAGGAAGCGCAACCGGGGGTCCCGCGAGGGCGGCCCGTTCTACCCGCGCCGGCCCGACCATATCATCAAGCGCACCATTCGCGGCATGCTCCCGTACAAGCGCGAACGGGGTATCGCCGCGTTCAAGCGGATCAAGGTCTACGTAGGCGTTCCGGTTGAGTTCTCCGCGATGGAGAGAGAGTCTCTTGAAGTGGCCCACATCGACCGGTTAAGCAACCCGAGATATGTAACGGTTGGAGCAATCAGCACCAATCTCGGAGCAAAATACTGAAATGAGGTGACGGAATGGCAAAGATCATCAATACAAGCGGTAAGAGGAAGACGGCAATTGCGCGGGCGACCCTGAAACCCGGCAACGGCCGGGTCCGCATCAACTCCGTGCCCCTGGAGGTCTACGGGACAGAACTGATGCGCATGAAGATCGCTGAACCCCTGCTGCTGGTTCCAAGCGCACTCGACGGCGTCGATGCAGCAATCGATGTCTCCGGCGGCGGTGCAGTGGGTCAGGCCGAGGCAGTCCGTACGGCACTGGCGCGCGGCATTGTAGAGTGGCACAACGATCCGCAGATTAAGGACGCCTTCCTGGCATACGACCGCACGCTGCTCGTGAATGACTCACGGCAGAAAGAGTCCAAGAAGCCGCACGGTCCAGGTGCACGGGCAAGATACCAGAAATCCTACCGGTGAGAGGAAAAGGGATATAAGGAGAGCAGGTACATTATTATGATACCCGTACGATGTTTTACATGCGGTAAGGTCATCTCTCCAGCCTGGAAGGAGTTTCGCGAGCGACGAGATGCGGGCGAGGATCCAAATCGGATCCTCGACGATCTCGATCTGGAACGTTACTGTTGCAGGCGGATGCTACTGACGCACAAGGAAATAGTGGAGGACCTGAATCCGTATCAGTGAGGGGTCGTAGGGTAGCCTGGACATCCTATGGCGTTCGGGACGCTGTAACCTGAGTTCAAATCTCAGCGACCCCATTTTATTATTAAAGTTTTGAGGCTGCACGATGGAATCTTATACCCGATACGAACGAGCGCGGATTATAGGGGCTCGTGCTCTGCAGATATCGATGGGTGCACCGGTTTTGATTAAAACGACGAATACAGAGCCGCTCGAGATCGCACTGGAAGAGTTTGATCAAGGCGTGATCCCTATAACGGTGAAGAGAAAGTAGTGATCTGATGACGACCATCGAAGAGATTAACTTAAGAGTTATCCTGGACAGCCGGGGAAACGAGACCGTCGAGGCCGAGATCTACACGGATTACGGCTTTGGCCGGGCTGCGGCACCCAGCGGCGCCAGCACCGGGACCTACGAGGCAAAGGTGCGGCCGCCACGGGAGGCTGTCAGGGACGCGCAGAAGAACCTGATTCCATCACTCATCGGCGAGGACGCTCGCGATCAGATCACGTTCGACGCACGACTGCGGGAGATCGACGGGACATCCGACTTCAGTTCGATCGGCGCAAATGTCGCGGTAGCACTCTCGCTTGCGTGTGCAAAGGCGGCTGCATCGTCTCTCGACCTTGAACTCTTTCACTACCTGGGCGGCGCATTTGCCGACAAGACACCCCTGCCCCTGGGCAACGTCATCGGCGGAGGCGCACACGCCTCAGGCGCCACATCCATCCAGGAATTCCTGGTGGTTCCCACCGGCGCTTCCAGCGCATCGGAGGGTGTCTTTGTGAACGCTGCCGTTCACAAAACAGTGAAAGCGATCCTGCAGAAGCAGGGCAAACTCTCAGGTAAAGGAGATGAAGGTGCCTGGGCACCCGCGATATCCGATACCGAGGCATTTGAGATCATCAGCGAAGCGATCGCTACCGTTTCTGACGAGACAAACATCGAGGTCCGCATGGGAATCGACGTTGCGGCGAGTGAACTCTGGGACGGTAAGCAGTATCGCTACAAGGATGCCGTGAGAACCCGCGAGGAGCAGGTCGCCTACATGGCNGACCTGGTCGACCGCTACAACCTCATCTACATCGAAGACCCCCTCTTCGAGGAGGACTTTGAGGCGTTCGCAGACCTGACGGCAGAGGTCGGGGACCGCTGCCTGATCTGCGGGGACGACCTCTTCGTGACCAACGTTGAACGGATCACGAAGGGCGTCGAGACCTGCGCGGCAAACTGCGTGCTGATCAAACCAAACCAGATAGGAACGCTCACCGAGACCTTTGAGGCGATACGTCTCGCCCAGAAGAGCGGCATGGAGACGGTCATGAGTCACCGGTCCGGAGAGACCACCGACGCGACGATCGCCCACCTGGCCACCGCGTTCGAATGTATATTCCTCAAGACCGGCGTCGTCGGCGGGGAACGGATTGCCAAACTGAATGAACTGATTCGTATAGAGGAGCTGATCTAGCTTGACNGGAAACGAACTGGAAATCGAACTGAAAGAACCACTGATACCCGTAGAAGAGTATCTCGCAGCGGGCGTGCACATCGGCACCCAGCAGAAGAGCAAGGACATGATGAAGTTCATCTACCGCGTCCGCGGAGATGGGCTGTACATCCTGGACATCCAGGCCACCGACGAGCGGATCAAGACCGCCGCGAAGTTCCTCGCACAGTACGAACCGGCAAAAGTCCTGGTCGTCACCTCCCGGCAGTACGGCCAGTACCCGGCGAAGATGTTCGCCGACGCCGTCGGCGGCATGGCGGTCATCGGTCGCTTCATCCCCGGGATGCTCACCAACCAGCGCTTACATGGCTTAAATAAGTACATCGAGCCGGACGTGGTCGTGGTGACCGATCCGATCGGTGATACACAGGCGATCAACGAGGCGGTCCAGTCGGGCATCCCGATCGTCGCCCTCTGTGATACTAACAACATGACCAAGTACATCGACCTGGTCATCCCTACCAACAACAAGGGCAGGAAAGCGCTCTCGATGATATACTTCCTCCTGACAAAGGAGCTGCTCCGCCTTCGTGGAGTGACCACGTCGCTCACTCCCGAAGACTTTGAGACAGAGTTATAAGACACAGAGGCACAAAGAAGCTCAAACATAGATGGATATGCACCCATGCAGTGTAGCAGGAATGTTCTATCCTGCCGAGCCCCGGCATCTGGAGCAACTGCTGGAGACATTCTTCCAGAAGAAGGCCCCGGGCATCGATGCCCGGGGCATCGTCGCTCCCCATGCGGGCTACATCTACTCGGGGGAGACGGGAGCCTGTGCCTTCTCTACCATACCACCTGATTTTGACGGCACGTTTGTTGTCATCGGTCCAAGTCACCGGGGGTACATAACCTGTGCCTCCGCCGTGCCGTGGGAGACCGCTTGGGATTGTCGATGTCGATACAGAGTTTGTCGACGCGCTGGATATCGAGATAGATGAGGCGTCGCACCGGAATGAACACTCTATCGAGGTGCAGGTGCCTATCATCAAATACCGGTTCCCAAGAGCGAGGATTGCGCCCGTCATGATGGGAGACCAGAGTTACGAAGCGGCGGCAAGCCTTGCTGAGCACCTGCTCCGGGCGATAGAGCACACGGGAAGGAACGTGCGGATCGTCGCCTCAAGCGACTTCTCTCATTATGTCCCGGATGAGACTGCCCGCCGGCAGGACCTCTACGCGATTGACGCGCTCAAGAACCTGGATGTACCAGAGTTTTATCGCCGGCTCCGGGAGACCGGCGCTACAGCGTGCGGCTACGGTCCGATCGCGGCTATGTGCATCACCTGCCGGACGCTCGGCGCAACGAGAGGGGAACTGCTACGGTATACGACCAGCGGTGATGTGAC
>JGI24709J26583_10004608_pt1 | contig 10342 bp, 1 predicted proteins | sample BioPla2DNA1_FD_26583 | JGI IMG/M metagenome (IMG submission 26583) | reverse complement strand
CAAGCTTTATCAATGATCTTGCAAAACTTAAGAGCGATTATAACGAGTCCGGCGGCAATATTCTTGTTATTATTAACGCCAATAAAATGGTCATTAATTGGTTGACCAAACACATAAAAACTATGGACAAAAAAATAGGTGAATATGCTGAGACTTTATAGTCAAAGAAGAAATACGCGGCTGTCCTGTATGGACAGCCGTTTTAAATCTTTTATCTTTTAATATTTTTTGCCAGTCTTTCAAGCATGGCAGCAACCTCAGCCCTTGTTGCAGTTCCCTTTGGATCAAAACGGTTATCTGCCTTCCCATAGATTATACCTGCTTTTTTCATGGTCATTATGGCATTTCTGGCGTAATCACTAATCTCATTATCATCTGCAAAGGATGAAGTATCATTGTTTATATAGTCTAATTTCAAATCAGCAAAGTTTATATAGTTAAATAGAATAGTAGCAAGCTGCTCGCGGGTTATAGCCTGCTCGGGGAGAAATCTGTTTTGGCCTACCCCATGAACGATTCCGTTTTGAGCCGCCCATTCAATGTATGGAGCATAGTACGCACTATTTATTACATCTGTAAACTTTGATGAATTATAACCGCTCGCATCAATATCTCCGAGCCTGCCAAGCACAGCTACAACCATGCTTCTGTTCATACTCAAATCAGGGCTGAAAGTATTTGGGCCTGTACCATAGAACAGATTTCTTGCGCTTACAAAGTCAATATGGGTTCCATAGCCCCTGGTATCTATAAATCTTTTTGAATTGTCAACAATCTTGAAGGTAGTCGTTCCCGTAACAGGAACTATCATTTTACCTTCTTTATAAACAGACATCTTTATAATATCAAGTTTATCAGCCAGGCCTTTTGCCGGCGACATAATCAGATTTCCTTCTAAAGCAACCGAATTATAGGCTAAACTGCTTACTTCTGTCAATACCGCCACAGTACCGCCCCCTGCATCAGATACAGGGATAAATGCTGTAATACTGCCGTTTATATTGTAGAGATCCTCATCGTCTCTTTTTATGATTACACTGTATTGGCCATTCACTTCGACAATAGATATGGAGATTATATTTGTCCCTCCACGTACTATATCCATTAATGCATTCAAATCTAAGTTTAAACTAAATAATGGAGTTTCCAGTCTAAGAGCCAGACCCGCATTCGCAATCGATAAAACAGCCTGGCCTGTAAGGTCAAAAGTTATTTTGTTAATGCTGCCTGTTACAACGGGAGAAATTACTATGGCCTCTTTCTTTTGTCTCCCGGCTTCAGCAATAGCATTGTCCAGTACAAAGTCAGAAACTGTAACTTTAGCCACTCCGTTTTCTATGACTACAGTTAGTCCGGGTACATCATATCCGCCGCTTTGGTTGTTATCATTGGCCTGCTTTGAAGGATCTACATTATTAATTCTAAATGTATATGCTTGTGTTGTAATACCGTCTGCTGCCACTACAACAACCCTTATCACATTTATTCCATAATTAAGCTTAATCTTTGCGGTTCCAAATGTTCCCTCTTCCCCGTTGATGCTGATTGTTGCATTAGGATCCTCTGTTGACGCGGTAACAAGAGTTTCTTTTAAATCACTGACTGTAAAAGAATAATCAACTTTTCCTTTCTCGAACAGGAAAGCAATTCCGCCAAGAGTGAGATCTGCTAAGTTGGCATTATTATCCTTTTCCAATATGGCATTGGAGTATGAAACAGTAATAGAGCTGCCTTTCTGTGAGAATGTAAATGTTCTTTGCGCAGTCTCTTCCCCCATAAGGGTTATAAGTCCGAAATCTGCCGCAAGCCTGTTATAGCTTTGGAGGCTTTCGATGACTCTTCCGCTTTCGTCCAATAGATTTACAATAAGATTGCCGCTTGTAACATTAATAAGTGAATTGTTCTTAACTGTAACCGTAGCTTTTGTTATCCCGCCAATATCGGTCTTCTCGGTCGAAATGGTCACAGGTTTGCCGTCATTAAGTTTTATCGGGCTTTCAAAGAGTAAGGAACTATAATTGTTATTCTGATTGTATTCAAGGATGATATCAGATTCTTCTCCAACAGGTTCCTCAATCCATGCCTTAGCATAGATTCTAATCCCAGTGTCGGGAATTTCTTCATCTTCTCCGACAAATTCCTTTATATCAAATGTAAACTGCTTTGTGTAAGCTCCTGCATCAATCATCCACAGGTCAGACGGATCCACTTCAAAGACAGTATTTGTTTCGGAGTCCTGACCTGAAACCTCATCTGCCAGAATAGTGCAATCCAGGTCTTCATAAAATCCTATTTTCACTTTTCTGTTTGACCCGGCAAGCATGATATCGCTGTCATTATATAGGGTTACCTGCATTACACGCTGTCCCCTGTCCTCACTGACACATTCCAGCTTTGAAATACCCACATCGGGAATATTAAGATATAGCGTTCCGGATTTTGTATCTGTTTCACTAAGAACACTAAGCCCTGTCATGCCAGGCATTTTAGTATCGGTGGATGCAATTGCTTTCATACCTTTTCCAAAACCGAGGTCCGATAATTCACCAAAGATGGCAGAAACCATATAATCAGGATTAATAACATTATCAGATGGCACATCATAATAAACTGTCAATATTCTGCTTTCATTTGGCAGCATCATAAAGTTGGTATTAAATACAGCTTCATTATCGCCTATTCTTATGGTCAGAGCATTTATTGGTTCAATACCCGCATTAAAAACTGTGAACTGAACCGGAATCTGCGTTCCTCGAATTACTGATTTATAATCAACTGCCACCGAGGTTATTTCAACTTTGTTTTCATATATGCCGGTAGCGGTATAAAGACCTGAAACCGAAACAGGAGTTGAAATGATTTCATCAGTCAAAACTCCGTCCTTCATCACCTTTATAGTGGTTTCCTTGTATCCTTTACCGTAATTAGTGCCCAGAATGACGGCTTTTATCTCATTTTCATCCGATACATATGCATCAAAATGGTCTATGAGAGTATAGTCGTCCATAGCTGCCACATCCAGTGCCGAGGTGATATAGATTCTGCCGCTGTCATTCATAAACTTGACAGCCTTTAGCGAGTCTTTATCAGCCAAAACATTACCGTCCTCATCAATACCCGCATTTTGCGGCTCAGTCCACAGTATTGATAAATCGTCTATTGACCGGGCATTCTTTGCAAATCTGAAGTTTCTGCTTATATTTACATTTGCATTGGCGTTTACGCTGCTTATGCTGTCGATAAAATTATTATACAAGGCACCATTCTTATCAAAAGCGCACAGTCTGATATCATTTTTGCTTACACCATCTGCGTCCTGAAGGCTGTACCAGCCAAGAACAAAGCGCTCAACATCATCATCAAACATAACCGCTTCAATTTGTGGATTCTCATCCAGATATGTATCATTGGTCATTCTGACGTTCTTAATAACATCTCCGCTTGTGTTAATAACAGCATATACAGTCTCCAGGCTGCTTACCACACCCTGAGATTTTTGTGGAGCATCGGCTTCAAAACCATCAGTGGCTATAGTATATGTAACCGCCGCTGTTCCATCCTTCAGCATTGCAGCTTCAAGCCCTTTAACTGAACCGGATGTACCGTTATATAATGTTTGGGGCTCGGTCCAGGTGGTCCCGTCATATATCGTATAAAGGATGCTGTCTTTCCCGTCAAAATTCAGTGGATTGGCTGAATCGGAAGCATACACGTTTCTCCATGCAACAAGAACTTTATCACCGTTTGTTGCTACAGCCGGAGCCATATCGGGGATTGCATTATCTGTAAGTCTTGTTGTGTTCCAGGATAAACCGTTATATATGGCTGCCATAATCTCGGTGCTGTTGCTCATTAACGCCAGGTCATCATTGGTGACAGGCTGTCCGGCTTCCTTTACCATGCTCTGGTTTTGCATCACCCAGACTGCCGCTGCAAAATCCTCATCCCCTGACAGCTTAAGCTGAGAATCGCCGTAGCTTTCTGAAACAGTCTCTACGGAAGTGCCATTAGGATAACTCCCGGTTGAATTCATCTTACTCCAACGGATTTCGGTGTCTTCGACATTTGTGCTATCGGCGTCTGAAATATATAACAATAGCTTGCCGTCAGAGGATAGAACCGGGTTGGAATATGGGTATGAGTTGGTTTCCAGATCCTTCACCCCGTTTTCCGGGTCAAGAGAAAACAAGCTGAACCTGGAGGCTGCTGCCCATGATCTTTCAAAAGCTCCCAGATAGTCACGTTCCTCTATTTTTGCCTCTTCTGATACAGGATACATAACCGACCCGTCGGGCATTGGAACGGCATAGTATTCCAATATCCCCGGTTTTCCCGATGAACCTTTTTTGATATCCTCCCAGGTTTTTTGGATATCATTCCATTTTCCATAAGACTTTCCGTACAAATCAAAATTAATGGATGCCAGGATTTTTTCATAGGATATAAAGAGGATTTTTGCCACAAACTCTATTCCGGCCCTCCCCCGTACATCAAGTCTTCTTCCCTTGACAGCGGTGGACGAAATATGCGGCTGATTCAGGAAAGCAAATTGCAAATCACCAGAAATCTGTCCAAACAGGCCGATTTTTAATGCTGCGACAGAATAATCAAAGCCAAAACCGGCAAAAGCCCTTATATATGCATAAATTCGTAGGGTTGTTAGATAATTGTTGACTGTATTCTCGTTATATTGGAGTTTTATTTGCTCTCCTCCTAGGACGGCAGCTTTGAAAATTACCTCTGCGGTTGCTCCTACAGTAAATTGACCTGTTACAGGTACAGGGCCGACAAAAGTATTATAATTCCAGTCATAGCTGACACCACCGCCGGCATTAAACCCGCCGTTCAGTATAAAAATTTCCCATTCTCCACTTTCATAATTAAATGATATTTCAGCCTCCATATATCCGCCAAGAGTAAACGAAATATTACGGTTCCCCTTACTGAGACCATTAGACGGGTTTTTGTCCAGTATTTTCTTCTGATTGTCCAGGTATTTTCCTTTCTGCATATCCAATACGTCAAATAGACTTGGAGTATAATCAAAATCACTATCCAGATTGTTCTCGAAATAAACGCCCGTTACATTATCGTTTGACATATTACCCGCGTTCAAACCTATAAATGCCATAAATACGGTTGGATCTACTGTGGGAGATACAACCATATTGAACAATCTGCTGTTGTTTGAATTACCAATTCCAATGGTGCTAAGAAAACGCAAGCCATCCCCGACAACAGCGTCATCAAGTCCCATACTTCCGGCATCTGCTCCAAAGCCATTACTCATGGTTTCCAGAAGGAAGAACAAGCTCTCGTCATCCTGTACCTTATCAATGTCATACATATTAATGATGCGGAATGGCATTTTTTTATCATAGACATCGCCTTTGGCATCAGTCATTATAAGGTTCATACCTCTGCTTATTTTAGGATCAATCCAGCCCTTAAGAGTCGACCTGTCAAGAACAAAGGTATTACGGCTCCCCATAATGGTTGAGAAGGGATAAACAATAGTCTCACTTGACTGATTTATGGGAACATATCCATATTGGTCTTTAAAGAGAAGGTCATGGTTATCCTTCTTACTGAAATCATTTTCTCCCCACCACAAGACGGTAGTTTGCAGTGTTAACTTATCTGAGGTCTGCCCGGGACCTATTTTCCCCTTAAACCCCCGAACATCTATAAGTCTGCCGCTTCTGAACCCGAAATCAACCTTTTGAATGGCTACAAAAGGCTTGTTTTTATCTTCCGCCGAGACTCTGTCCACCTTGAAGGTAACATCCCCGGTACGGACTTTGTCTTTCTCACTATAACTGAGGTCTATATACAACAGGTTTGGATAATACTCATCACCGGGGTAACGCAGCTCGCATATAAGCTCCAGTTTATCAAATGGTCTCAAACCTTCATTAAAAGAATCCACCCAGAACTGCGAATCATCCATTTTAACCGTAAACTTGCCATCGGCACCGATTGTTATTGTCTGATCCTCATCACCGTTTCTCTCGTTCAGCTTTGCTCCACTGCAGTATCCGCCGTTCTTATATACACCGCCGCGCAATATGGCAGTGCCTGAAAAAGGTGTGCCATCGGGTTTCTTGAAATATAGTTCTATGGTTGCAATTTCACTGAGATGAAAAGTGTTGACAGGGTATAGCTCAAGCTTTGTATAATCCTTTTCGGAAGATACCAATCCCTCATACAGGGTGCCCATATATTCTTTCCCGCCTGAGGTCGACTTCATATATATTTCACTTTTAATTCCGCTCTCCTCATAAAGAGCAAGCTCGCCGTTCGAGTTGGTATCAATTGTACGGGTTTCTCCATTTCCATTTACATATGTCAGGGTTGTCTTTGCCTTAGGATATATCTGGAACAGATATAATTTATCTTTGAGGGTTTCAACCCTGACATCAAGAATTTCGGTGGAGTTAGTCATAGCATGGGTCGCCTTTATTCTGGCCGTACCATCCTTTAAGCCTGTGATAAGAAATTCAGTTGCCGGTCTGTAGGATGTATAGGTATAATTCTCGATATTATCATATATTGTTCCCTGCTTGTAATTTATCGTAACTATTCTGCTGTCCGATGAACTCCATTTAATCTGGTCATTTATCTGGCCCCATGCATAATCTCCATAGTTAATGCTTATAACATCCTTTAAGTAAATATCCCGCTTAAGTGCCAGGATTTCTTCGCTGGTCATATTCCTGATCTGCTGGATGTTGCTCATTACATATGTTCCATCTGTTTCCATTCCGTTAATCCATATCCTTAAGGCGTCGTCGCTGTATACATACAATACAAAGGAATCATATGACCATGTAAGATCCAATGAGTTCTTGGCTTTTACCATGACGGTATAAACATCCTTAAATCCGTCCTTTACCTTCGGAATATTCAAGATATAGCTCCCTCCAGTAATAGCTGTTGTTTTCTGCTTGTGGATTATCTCGTTATTTGAATTATTCGTAATACTAAATTCAAATTCAGCCTCATTTATGGCATCATAATAATCCAATGTCCAATTTATGGATAATTGAGATGTGCTGTCAGTTATAAAATAGCTATTGAGCTTTTGAAGCCTTGCAATTACCGGCCTTGAACTGATATAGATATATGCCGTCGCCTTAAGCGCTTCACTTTCTTTATAAGGGTTATCGGAACTAACTTCAACAATATAGCTGTACTTCCCAATAACCGATACTCCGGACAGATATTGGGCAGGGATTGTGAAGCTTGATATTTGATTGCTTGTATTTCCTCTTACAGTGGTTGAATAAACAGAATCTCCTTTTTGAAGTTCTCCGCTTGAATAATCTGCGGTAAACACTTGAATATTAAACACGGCATCCCGTGAATATTCATCGTTTTTTGCTATAAGGTTGGATATCCATCTTACCTGTGCGCTGTCACCTGTTTTAATTGATATATTGTTAGTTCCTGCGGGAATATTAAGAAACGGCTTTAAACCAACTTTTATAATTAATTCCTTACTGGTAGCTGTTATCTCTTTCCCTTCAACATTTCCGTTTAAAGCAGTCAGAGTAAAGGTTACCGTTCCCGACAAGCCCGTCGGATAAATAATTCCTTCCTGATCGATAGCCGCAACTGCTGAATTATTGCTGGACCAGACAAAATCGCTCTTTCTTTTCCAACTGGCATTTGGGTTTGTCACAGTGTATTGAAGCCTCAGAGCTGTGTTATCCTCGGCAAAAATAATCCTGTCTTCAGGGAAGTTATCGGTTATATAAAAGTCACCATCTTCTATAAATACGGCCGGAGAAACTGTGTATGTGGCATATGGACCTACCCACAGGCTATGATTGGAAGAGCTGCCCACAACAGGGTCCAGATAGAACTCCACTGCCCTTGTTACATTAGTTTCATAGGGGTTTGGCGCAACATCGAAGTTTCCGACCAGCCTGGTTGGTTTATCAGCATTGTCAACATACAGATCGATCTTAGTTACTCCACCATCAGCTGATGCATAGATACTTGGTATCTTGTACTTACCAACGGTTTCATCATAGTTTAAAACCGCCTCATTTTCAAGCCACAGGGTCAGTTCATCATCTGGCGAAAGGTCAATTGATACCTCTCCTGTTATATTGCCTCCATTGATTGTTGTACTTACTGAGGGGGTGGTGAAGGAGTGGTATTTTACCGTATCTTTAATAATATTCTCCAGCTTTTCCCTGTCAAACTCGTACTGATCGTTACCGAATAAATCTTTAGCACCCGTTATGGAGGTTATCTCAAGATCTGTATGGTCCAGCTTATCTACGCTATATAAAAAGGTCGCATATTTGCTTTTTGTATTTACTTCCTCAGGGTAAAGGGTCCTGTTATTAACTGTCATACTTACACCTGCAAGATCGACAGGTTCATCGAATTCCACATTTATCGGCACTGTCTGGCCATATACAAATATGGATCCCTCCTGAACTGTCGCACGAGGTATAGGGCGCCTTTCATCAGTAAACTTAATATTAAGAATTCCTTCAACCATATCAAGCCCGGTGTCGAATAACCCATCCGGCACTTCGACATAAAAGCAACCGCCACAGTATTTTTCATGTACAAAAGTCGCTGGGTCAAACATAAAAGGATCCAGTGTGTCCAACATATATGGTGCGATATACCATTGAATATCTATGGGATCTTCAAAGATAGTAGCGGTAAACGTATTGTTATTTTCCAGTTTACCCATATTGTATTGAAAGGCACTATATTCAGTAACGTCTGGGGGGTAAAGCTCCGGATCCGAATAATAAAGGTATGATTCCATATCATTCCCAAATACTAAATGAAGTATAGAATTGTTAAGTGTTTTGCCTGTGTTTTTAAAACTTACTCGTACTGTACTGTAAATATCTTCATCAATCATGATTCTTACAAGATTTTCAGGAACATCAAACCTTCTCTGCCAGGTAACATGCCTGCCGGATTCCCATTGCTTGGTACCAGAATTCATCCCTGACGATATATCCAGGTTACTGAGTGCCGGCCATGTAAAGCTGTTGTTTATGGTAATCTGCTTTTGTGCAGCCATCGTTCCGTCCTTCAGCTTTATATTCCGTGGATCAAAGTATTGAAGCAAAAATGTTTTCTGTCCTTCAAACCGGCTGGTATCATTTAGAATATTGAAAGTAACAGTCTTCGACGCAGGCCCGTTTGCCTCAAAGATAAGAGTGCCATTGGATCCGTTGTAGTTTTTGCCTTTTTTTGCGCTACCATCGACAAATCTATAGAAAATGCTGATATCATAATCGGGAGCCTGCGAAAGAGGATTGTCGTCCTTGTCCTTAAGAACCGCACTGACAGTTTGTGAACCGCTTCCATTATCACAAACCAGCTCTGTTGTATCCAGTTCGATATAAATATCGTGATTTATGCCCGACGGGAATTGGATTTCAGAGGGACCTGCCATAAGCATTCTGATGCCTTTGGTTTCGATCTGCTCTCTTAATGATGCAAGCGCCATTTTCTGAGCATCATTCAGCGTGATATTCTCATTAAAATATGTATCCTTGATCCGTTGAATTTCATCCTCAATCTGAAGCATTATTTTAAGATTTGCAAGAGTAATGGGAGTACCGTCAACAGTAACTATCTTGTTAAGGTCTGCCCCTTCGTTAAGCATTTCCCGTATTTGGTCGAGAGTCATATCAACTCCATCAACATTAATTAGTGAGGTTACAAGCTCCCCGTCTCCATTTAAAAGGCCCAGCTTATACATGGTCTCAAGGACCTCTTTTGCCTCGGCCTCGCTGCCCAACAGTCCTGTCAGAATGTCCAGGATCTCCTGATTATAAGCCTCCAAATTATTTTTTGTTATGGTCATTGACGCTTCCACGGGAACTGTAATAATACTGCTTAGCATTATTATTATAAGAAGATATGCTATGGCTTTCGTGAAAGGGTTTTTGATTTTTGTGTGATTTCCTCTTAACATCAATATCCGCTCCTCTTACCAGCCTTTGAATATTAAATTATCGTAATTTATTAATAATGCACCAAACATGACCGCGTTCATTGTTACAATTATATACTTTTTTACATATTTCGACAATATGCAATTTCTTAAGCATCAATTCATACTGTTCAGCCTCCATCCCGTTTTTCGCAATATGACTCTTTTTATAGGCAAAAAAGCTGATAAGAAAAAATTCTCATCAGCTTTTAAAGCATTTTAATTAAAAGTTTCTGTAATTATGTTTTTTCTGTCCATTTTTCTTTATAGTGATGTGCCTCTTCCAGCATCATATCCTTGACCTTCATAAGACGGGTCAGATTACCTCGTTCATTCTCGTCAAGCTTCATTACGATGTAC
>JGI24709J26583_10004606_pt1 | contig 10348 bp, 5 predicted proteins | sample BioPla2DNA1_FD_26583 | JGI IMG/M metagenome (IMG submission 26583) | reverse complement strand
TGATGAACTGGGAGATGATCTTCAAAACAGCTTATGAAATCGGTATCGAGCAGTGGTTCGTTGAACTCGAAAACGATGGCGACGACTCTACAACCCAATTCTACGGCGTTGAAGAGAGCGCGAAATATCTGTTGTCGCGTTCTTTCGTAAAAGCGTAATCCAAACCGAAGTTTATTCTTCCAATATTTAGCCGGCCGGAGAAATTCCGGCCGGTTTTTTATTGTTCTCGTCATGGTTAGGCCGGAACATCTTTAATTTAACCATATTTTTTCCCATCTTTACACAAATTTTTATCTCCTTAAAGAATGAAAGATCAGGCTCCCAGTATAAAAGACAATTCCTATTTTGCCCCGGCGTTGCGATCCACCTCAGAAGAAATAATATCTGATAACCAACTAATTAATTTTCAAAAAGAGTTTTTAAGGGCATTTAATTCAATGGTCGGTGTCAGCGCTATCTTAAACGCTAACCGCCAGATTGTATATTCAAACAGTGAGCTTCTCGAACTGCTTGGAGTCGATTCCATAGAGTCCATTCTTGGGAAAAGACCCGGAGAGGCCATCTCTTGCCTCTATTCCCCCGAAGAGCCGTATGGTTGCGGAACCACCAGATTTTGCGGTTATTGCGGAGCTGTAAACGCCATAATGGAAAGTCAGAGAACAAACAAAAAGACGGTAAAGGAAACCCGTATCATAAGCATTATAAAGGGGAAGATGGTGAGTTGGGACNTAAGCATAACATCCATACCCATAACCCTGTCAGGCAAGGTGTTTTACATCCTCACATTAAAAGATATAAGTGATGAGAAAAGAAGGGCGGCACTCGAAAGGATATTTTTTCACGACCTGTTGAACAGCGTTGGCGGCCTCAATGGTCTCCTCTCTATCTTGAAAGAGGTTGAAGATCCCGCGGAAAGAGACGAGATCATCAACATTTCCGAAGAGGTAACCAGGGATATTATCGAGGAAATCGTGATGCACCGTCAGATCAAGGCCGCTGAAAGTGGAGATCTTCAGGTAAATATTGATTCCATTGACTCCCGCGAATTCCTGACCTCTACCATAAATAAGATCAGTTCCCACTCAGTAGGTAAAAACAGAGATGTTATTTTAGACCCTACAACTCCCGATTTCAATTTTGAAACCGATCGGATCCTCCTTAGCCGCGTAATAATAAACCTTCTCAAAAACGCTTTGGAAGCTACGGATGAAAACGGTTCTGTTTCGGTGGGAGCCGAAGATANGGGAGACACCGTCAAATTTTGGGTAAAAAATGATAAGGTCATTCCTATATATGTTCAGGCACAACTGTTTCAACGTTCATTCAGCACCAAGGACAGTAGCAGGGGAATTGGAACCTATAGCGTGAAACTGCTTACCGAAAACTATCTCAAAGGCAAGGTCAGCTTTGTCAGCAATGAAACAGACAAAACCGTCTTCAGCGTCGAGCTGAACAAAAAATGGCCGGAAGAGGCGACAACGACCAAAAACGATCCGGAATAAGGTTTTTATATTTGAACTGTCTTCCTTTCGGTTGGGTTTTTATCCTGTTTCCGGTAAATAAACCAGTAAGCCAACGGGATAAAGAAAAGGCTGACAACGGTACCGAGCGACATACCTCCTACCAAGGCCAAAGCCATAGGTCGTTGCAGCTCCGATCCCAGACCGGGGCTGAACAACATGGGCAAAGTGGAGAAGATAGACGACAACGCCACCATGATGATCGGTTTCAGTCGGCGAGACCCTCCGACATATATGGCATCAATCAGGCCCAGCCCCTCAGCTCTCAGGTTGTTCATCGTATCCACCTTCAGGATGGAGTCATTTATGATAACGCCCGACATAACTATAAACCCTATCATGGTCATGATGTTTATGGTTCCCCCGCAAATCTTTATCAACAGCAGCGCTCCGGCGATATCGATCGGAATCTCGAGCAACACTATCAACGGTTGGGTCAAGGACTCAAACTGGGCGGCCAAGATAAAATATAACAACGACAAGGCTATCAGCATGATCACCAGCATCTCCCTGAACATGCTCTGGCTCGTGATCAACGCTCCGCTAAAGTTCAGGTCTATGTTCTGGTCGGCGGCGAACATCTCCCTGATCTCGTTGGTAAGCTCTTTGGGCCTGTTGGTGGAGACATTCATATTAACCGGCACATACTCGCCGTTAACGCCTCCGACAATCAATTTATAATCATGCACCCTCTCGGCGCTTACCACCTCGCTGACAGGTATGGGCTGGCCCGACATATTTTCAACAAAATCAACCGAAAGCATCTCACCAACCTCCCTCGTTTTATCCGACAACACTATTGGCACCAACTCGTTGGAAGTACGGACATCGCCAATATCTCTCTGGTTAAGGGATGTTTTGAGCTTGTTGTAAACCATTGAGGGGGTCAAGTCGTACAGCATCAGCCTATCGGGGTTCAACCTAACGTTTATCTTGTCTTCCAGCGCCGGGGGCGATATCTCCGCATCGGGCCATCTGGCCTGCATGGCGCTCACCATCCCCATCATCTGTTCCACCGGCGGCACCTGTTTCTCCTTCAGTAGGCTGACCTCAACGACCAGGGGAGTTTCCGAGGCGGAAAATATCTTTTCGAATATGTTTTGCTGCGCCTCGGCGCCCACCAAAGCATCGGGATAAGTAGAAGTAACATATTCATAGCATCTCTCCCTTATCCCGTCCACATCTTTATAACTTTCCGCCTTGAAATAGACCTTAGCCTGGGTATAGGACTGGTCGTAGTCCCTGTCAAAAAGGAACTGCTGTTCACCCACAAAAGTGTTGGTCTGCTTCACCATATCCTCACAAACGCTTATCATCTCCTTTACCCGTCCCAGGTTTTCGTCAAGGCCTATGTTTTCGTTCCAGTCCACGGTCACGAGCACCTCATCCTGCCGTACCTTGGGAAACCTCTCCTTCTCCATCTCAAAGAAAAGAAAGATCATTAGAACAATTGTGCCGACAAACGAAGCCAATATTGTCTTGCGATATTTGAAGAAGAAATCCATCCCCTTTTCGTATTTCTCCTCGAGACGCTTAAAACTTATCTTCCGGATAAACTTGGTGAGCCTGTCCTCCTTGCCGCTACGGTAAAGCAGATAATACATGGTTGGCAACAGCGTGATACCTACAAGCAGGGAGACACCCTGGCCAATAACGATAGCTATGGCCTGATCGTAGAACAGCGCCCCGGAGATACCACTGAGAAATATCAGAGGTATAAACACGGCGCAGGTCACCAATACGGACGATATCAGCGGAGTGACAACCTCGTTGGTTCCGCGAACGCAGGAGTCGATAAGCGACAAGCCCCTCTCCATCCACTGGGTTATATTTTCGGTCACAACAATTGAGTTATCTATCATCATACCTATACCCAGGATCAGGCCGGCCAGGGAGATGATGTTGATCGACAATCCCGTAACATAAAAAAACAGCAGACTGATTACCAATGTAGTCGGAATGCTGAAGCCGATTATAAAAGGTGATCTGCCATCCCTCAAGAAGAAAAACATCAGCAAGAAGGCCAGCAGGCCACCCACCAGCAAGCTCTCTTTCAGGTTACTGATGGAATAGTCAAGCAACTCCGTCTGATCCTGCGATATCTCAAAGCTCATCTGGGGATAGTCGGTCCTAAAAACATCTATCAACTCCGCCATCTTCTCCTCAAGGTCGCCCATCTTGGCCGATGACTCCTTTATGATAGCCAGGGTGACGGCGCGCTGCCCGTTGGAATAATATTCGCCCCGGGGCGTTTTTTGGCGACTCCCCACCTCGGCGACATCCGAGAGGCGCAACATCCTGTCGCCCGCCTTTATATAGATATCCCGCACATCCTCCACCTGCCTGAGATATGAGCTGAATTCGAGACTGTAGAGATATTTCCCATCTTTTACAAGTATACTCCCTATATTGATATTATTGGTCTCCACCGCATTGGCAATATCGTTGTTCGTTATGCCAAGTGACCTCATCTTCGCCTCGTCGGGCATTATATAGATCTCCCTGCTCACTGTTCCGGTAATATCGGCCAGCCCCACCTCGGGAAGCTGTTCTATACGCTTGCGGATAACCGTCTCCGCGAAGGTGCTGAGTTCGGAAAACCTCTCCTCGCTCCCATCGCCCCCGGCAACGGTTATGTTCAGTAAAAACACGGGAATATCGGTCGCACTGGCTTTAACTATGCGGGGCCGCTCAAGGTCTGATGGCAGGCCGACCATCGCGGCATCAATCTTCTCGTTGACCTCCATAAATGCCAGGTCGATATCGCTACCGTACTCAAAAGAGATCCTGATAATGGCGCTGCCATTGCTCGACTCCGACTCGATATCCTCCAGCCCCGGCACCTGGAGCAGGTTTCTCCGCAGAACACTGACAACAGTGTTTTCTATTTCCCGGGTACTGACATCGGGTCGGCTTATTGACACCGTGATCTCCGGAATGTCGATATCCGGCAACAACGACACCGGCAACCGGCCCGAAGCCACAATCCCCAGCATCAGCAGAGCGGTAAATGTCATCAAAACAGCCACCGGTCGTTTTATTATGAACCTTATCATTTCTTGTCTCTTTTTGATGGGTTTTCTTTTTTCAACATCAAGGGCTGGTAAACGAACAGCCCTATCAAACTGAATATCAATCCGGATATGGTAGCCGCCGCCAACGGAAACCAAAACCGCTCACTCTTCCCCGAAAGGAGGAACGGAACCAGACCGACAATCGTCGCCAGAATAGTGAGATATATCGGTATTATCTTGCTGTTAAACGCCTTCATATAGGCCAACCTTTCCGGCATCGAAGGCCTTTTTTTCCTTATAATGTTATAGTCGCCCAATATGTACAGAGTGGCGTTGACGACGATCCCGCACAACAGGATCAGCGCCGCGAAGACCCCCTCATCGGCCGGTATCTTGAAAATATGGAAAACAAGGAAGACCCCTATGAACGAGAAGGGGATAAGGCAAATTACCACGAAAGGCTGGTAGAACGACTCCAGGAGTATGGCGCATATAACGTAGATAATAAGGATTACCAGGAAAAGCAGAAGGTAGTTTGCCTTCTCCTGATCCCATGAATAGATATGCTGACCGCTCTTCGCGGCGAATCCCAGCGGCAGAAGCGCCGAGGTCTCATCTATATTCCTCTCAAGAATGGAACGGCCCAGTTCAGTATTCCCCACGAAAGAGTATCCAACCGAAACAATATACTGCTGGTCCTCCCTGACTATGTTGTTGTCGGTTATCTCCGACACCACATTCGAGAAATCCTTCAGCTTGACCGACTGGCCGGTGCGGGTAGCCATCGGAGTGTTGTTGAAATTCCAGTAGTCATACTCCTCCGACTGCATGGAACGAACATTCACCGGCGCCGAAACCCCGTTGATAAAAGCGTTAAGGGCGAATGACGCGCTTCTGGAGTAACGTCCGGCCTCGCTGAACGCGAATCTCACATCCGAACCCCTGTCGGCCAGAAAAAACTTGTCCATATCCAGCAGATTGCGGTAAACCTTTCGGTTCTGGAAGTACAGGTTCGTGCCGGCAAGGATATAGGCCTCCTGTATCCTACCCTTACCGCTTTCGATAAGCCTCTCCCTAAGATCCTCCGCATAGCCATAAAGGGCATCATAGTCATATCCCGTGAGCATTATCGAGCTGGAGGTCATAAAATAGTTGCTATAGGTATTGTTGCTGAACGCCTGTCCCACCCCGGTAACCGTGGATGCATAGCTCCCAATGCCGTTCATATAATCCTCCACACGGTACTTCAACAGGAAAGGGAATATAGAAAAGTCATGTTCCGGATAAAAAGTTATGGAGACCGTGGCCCTTTCATTATTGGGGATGGTAGTGGTGAACATATCTATCTCGCTATACGCCGCCAGCATATTTTCAAGTCCTATGCAGGTTGTGTTCATATCCTCAATGGGCAGACCCTCCTCGCTCAATATTATGGAGACATTCAACCGCGTACGTTCAACGCCGCCCGACCCTCCATAATAGCCGAACCTGCTGGCGGCTATCCTGTCGTTGAACAACCTTAAAGAGCCCCCAAGCGCCTTGTTGACTATCGGTTTTATATCCTGAATATATTTTCTCTTGCCAAGGGTGTTGTTGTAAAACGCCTGGAACTTTGTCAGCTCCGTATTGTTTATGGTTCCATCCTTGGGGAGAGTATCGGGCAGGTAGAATACAGGCAAACCAAACGCGAGTATGGCAATAGCCACGAACCAGCCTCTATGGTTTATTACAAAATCTATCCGCTCCAGGTACCATCGGGAAAACCTTATCACCCTTCTCTTCCGTTTTATTACCACGGCGCTATAAGCCGGAGCCAGTTTGATCTTGTCGAGCAGCGCAGGGATGAACAATATAGCTATAAACAGCGACACAATAAGGTTTATGATCACAACCGCCGCGAAGTCGGTCAGCATCACCTTCAGCTCCTCGCTCAGGAAGAAGATAACCACCAGGGCCCCCACCGTGGTCATCGTCGCCGCCACCAAAGAGATCCCCACCTGCCGATTTTTCTTGTAGCGTATATGGTCGGTCATCACAATGGTGTTGTTTATGATGATGCCGAACGAGACGGTGATGCCGGCGAGGGAATAAAGGTGTATCTCCAGTTTGAAGATATAGTAAAAAATAAAAGCGATGAATATATTGGCTACCAGGCTGATAGTTATGACAGCCAAGTATTTGAACTCCCGGCTTACAGCCAGGACAAACAGCAACAACAGGATTACGGAGAGCACCGCCCGGTATATGTTTTTTGTTATCTCCTCCTTAAGATACACCGTATTATCGCTGGCGGTCATCATACTGTAGCCGCCGGGAAGCTCATCTTTAAGCTGATCTACAACCCGCTTGACCTCTTTGGCCACCTTGATATTGTTTACATTCCTTTCGGCGCTTACCGTTATGTTTATAGTGTTGAGCCCGTTTATACGGTAGTAGCTTGATGGCCTCTGATCCTTCAGCTTTACGTCGGCCACCTCAGCGAGATGTATTATCCTTCCCCCCACTTTTGCTATAGGTATCTCCTCCCACTTGAAATTGTCGGAATCGTTTCCCAAGAGGGTCATATAGGTCTTTTTTTCCGTGCCGTCAGTATCGATCTCAAGCGCGCCGCCAAGTTCGGTCTCCATCAGGTAGTTCCTGATGGCGCCGCTCACCATGCGGGGTTCAAGGCCGAGCGACCACATCTTATCTTGGTCATACAACAGCTCCCACTCCCGCGGGGTAGCTCCATATATGCCAACATCATAAACACCGTCAACCATGGCTATCTCCGGTTTGACAACCGTCTCGGCCAGGGAGTAGATATAAGATGGGCTGGCGTTTCCGTTGAGCCGGAACGCGAGTATGGTTGTCCCTGCGTCGTTGGAAGGCATATTCATGGTTATTGTGGGGTAAGAGACCCCTGTCGGCAGATGTTTCCTCGACTCCCTTATCAGCGACGCTATCTCGAAACGCTTCATGCGGGCATCGGCGTTCCGGTCGAACTCCACGGTTATTGTCCCACCCCCATTTCGGGTAGTCGACGTTATCTTTTCCACTTCGGTGACGGTGGAGAGAACCCCCTCCAGTACAGAGGTAACCTCCCTTTCAACCACCCTTACCGGTGCCTCGGGCCAGCTCCAGGAGATGGTGACCGAGGGCAGATATCTGGTAGGGTTTAGTTGCAGCGACAGCAGCGGTATCATGGCGGCACCGACAATTATCAACAACACGAAAACTATGTTGACGGTGAAATTCGACAGGAAGGTGCTGTATTTCGGTTCCTCGCTCATCTATACAGTTTAAGGTATTGTCCGGTAAAAATATCTGCCAAGATACATTTCCCAATCAACCGGTTACTCCTTGACAACCGTTTCATGGGCAAGGTTTATGTTGCCCGACACAATCACCAGGTCACCCTCCTCAAGGCCCTCGGAGATCGAGACACTCGTGCTGTTTTCAAATTCTATGATTACATATTTCCAGATAGCCAGGGAATCCTGCCGCACGAATATCACGTCGCGTCCCTGCCTGATCACCAGCGCCTCTTTGGGAACCACAAACCTGTCCGGTTCGGGTTTCCTGACAGCCACCCTAACGTTCATACCGTCGATAAGTCTATTGTTGTTCTTAAATCTCGCCTTGACGGATATCATTCCATTTTGGTCAACCTGTGGGTTTATTTCGGAAACAGTACCCTCAATAACCTCGGCAGCATCTATAAAAGGCATTATCTCTATCGGCATCCCCGTCGATATGAAGCTATATTCCGACTCTATAACGGGAAACTCCACCTCCATATATTCATCGTCCACTATGGAGCAGAGGTTNGCATAGNTCTGGCTGGGGTTCCACTGTTTAGCGGTGAGGTCGGTTACCGAACCCGATATAGGCGCNTATATGCGGGTATTGTTATAGTTGTATTCCGCCAGTTCAAGAGCGGCCTCCGCATCGTTGATGCCGCTCCGTATCCTCGACATTCTTATCTGCGAAGGCGACAGGTTAGCGGTATCCGTCACGAAATAGGTTTTCAGCAGGTCATCCTTAAAGTTTATCTCCGCCCTATCGAGAGCGTTCCTGGCGTTGACCACGCTGGCCCTGTACTGGTAATCGTCAATTACCGCCAGCAGGTCGCCCTTGTTCACATGCTGGCCGTTTTTTATGGTAAGTTCGTTGATGATGCCGTTCACCCTGAAAGGCACCACAGCCCGGGCCGACGAGTAAGCCTTACCGTTGCTTATCAGTTCATGATAAAAAGTTGATTTTTTCAGCTCCACCGTCTCCACGATAACGGCATCGGGAGTTGTGGCCCTGCGGGCCATCTCTTCAAAGTTATCTGTCGGGGCGGTTTTGCAGGAATAGAGTGCCGCCAAAACAAGAGCCGCGACAATAGGCAAGGTTATCTTGTTCATTGGTTTCAAAGTTATTCGCCTATAAAGGTAGGTCTTAATATTTAAATAAAAACAGTCCAATACAAGATTTATGATTAAAAAACTTTTTTTAAGTTTTTTTAGGATTGTTGGGCAGTTGGATAATTTATTATTTAGTGTCATTCTTTCAGTTTTACGCTTCATAAAACACTTCTACATCGGCCTATTAACTGAATCAATAGGTTCTAATTTAACATTATACTATTTATGGGTCCCTCCAATTTTGAATCAAGCTTTTTATAGGGAACAATGACCGGACAAAGACTTGTATTTTGTTGATATAAAACCTGAATATATTTCCCAGCGATAGAAACAGATAGTATACCGAAGGTACAAGCGCCAATGGGGTCCTTAGCGGCAATGCCTTGTTTTTAAGGAAAAATGGAAACGCTTCCGCGGCGTATTGAATATCTTCTTTATGAAAACCGGGGTAATCTATCGTAGCTTCCTCCCTCTCCCTGTAGATTTCTTTACATGGCAGCCATCCGTTTTTTTCGCACAGTTCTCCAAGTTCAGTACCCGGATACGGATAAAAGATGGAGATATTTCCCCTAGCCCCTATCTTTCTACAAAGTCTCACGGTATCGCGAAACAGCGCAACGGTCTCATTCGGGAACCCCACCATGATAAAGTCAGCATGACTGATTCCATATTTACGTATCAAAGAATTAGAATACATACCTATCATTTTTTATTTGGCGAACACCGACATCAACGGTTCGATGAACCTGTAGATCAAGCGGCTTTCCTTGGTTATTATGTCGGCGGTGCCGGTCATCCCGTTGATATAGTCCAGTTCCCTTCCATAAGTGGTCACCATCCCGTTCACCAGCTCTATGTCGGCTATATACGCGCCACCAACGGGCACGGCGGATACAGTCGATATCCTGCCCTTGACCGCGCCGTATTCCATATAGGGGAAACCCGACAGCTTTATGTTGGTTTCCATGCCTGGACGTACCTTTCCGAGGCCGGATACCGGCACTTCGGCCTTCATTATGACCCTCCCGGCGCCATCGGGCATAACGGTGGCGAAAGACTCGCCCGCTGATATAACCTGGTTCTCGCTCCAAAAACCGGTGTAGGTGACCGTGCCGTCAACGGGCGATTCCAGCAGGTAAGAGCTCTTCCATTCGGCTATAGCCGCCTTGAGACGCTGAAGGGCGTTGTCGAGGTCCGTCTCGTAACGGCCGATATCTTTTTCGTACTGGATCTTCATGTCAAAAAGTGTTTCCTCCATTTGGAGCAGTGTCGACGCGCTGTTCTTTATGGAGGATTCAAGGGCGGCGTGCGACATCTCTTTCTGCAACAGGTCGCGCCTGGACCGCTCGATCTCGTTCACGGAAAGGTAAGACCTGTCGTTGAAAAGTATGGAGTCGCGCCAGTAAGCGTTGGCCGTCAGGCG
>JGI24709J26583_10004605_pt1 | contig 10348 bp, 9 predicted proteins | sample BioPla2DNA1_FD_26583 | JGI IMG/M metagenome (IMG submission 26583) | reverse complement strand
ATTGCTATCGAACTGGCTGGACGATTTGGTGGGTTTCAACCTGCCACTGCAATTGTTGTGGTGCTTACCGGCGTTTTTGGTGCGGTAGTTGGGCCCTTTATACTTCAAAGCAGGAATAAGCAGCAAAATAGCTCGTGGGCTTGCCATGGGCAGTGCAGCCCATGGCGTAGGTACGGCAAGAGCTATCGAACTTGGTGCTGTGGAAGGTGCCATCAGTGGACTGAGCATAGGATTGATGGGATTGGCTACTGCCATTTTTATGCCTTTACTACGCCTGATACTATGAAGTGAGACTATTAGTTAACATTAACTTAATACAAAAGCCATGTAGCCGTCATTAGGTTTTCCGAAATTTGTTTTTTCTTTGAACCGAACATTAAAAGTTATGTTTTATCCTCTTAAGTAACCTTTATCAATTTATTATGATACTTACCGTAATTCTTTTGCTTGCTGGTTTCTACCTTCTGATAAAGGGAGGAGACTGGCTTGTTGACGGGGCTGCTGCAGTGGCAAGACGTAATGGGGTCTCCGAACTGATAATTGGGCTTACTATTGTAGCCTTTGGAACTTCGGCACCGGAGCTGGTTGTAAGCTTATTTGCTGCATTAGGTGGGAACGCTGATATATCAGTCAGCAATGTGGTGGGCAGCAATTTATTCAACCTAATGTTTATATTGGGGATCTGCGGTTTGATAATTCCCCTTGCTGTTAGCAAAAGTACAGTAAAACTTGAAATACCATTTTCCATAATTGCAGTACTGGTGTTGATGATACTGGGTAATGACATGTTCCTGTCAGACTCAAGATTTATGCTTAGCCGTATTGATGGTGTGATATTGCTTGTGTTTTTCAGCGGTTTCATGTATCATATATGGAGGAGTATTCAAAGCGGAGAAAACGAGAAGGTTACCGATGGTATAATGAGCAATGGCAAGGCAGTATTGTTTATCATTCTTGGTCTTGCCGGTCTGGTTTTGGGTGGCAGGTTTGTTGTTAACTCAGCTGTGTCGATAGCTGAGTATTTTAATATCAGTCAGAAGTTGATAGGTTTGACTATAGTTGCTACAGGTACTTCACTTCCGGAACTCGTGACTTCCATTGTTGCAGCACGCAAGAAGAGCATGGATATAGCAATTGGAAATGTGGTGGGATCAAATATCTTCAATATCTTCCTGATTTTGGGAGTTAGCGCAACCGTGACACCAATCAAATACGATCATGCTTTCAATACCGATATAATAATTCTGATTGCTGGTACTTTGTTTATTATGCTTGCAATGTTTGTTGGTAAAAAACATCAGCTGGATCGTTGGCAGGCAGCTCTATTGCTTGCCGGTTATGTTACTTACCTTGTTTACATAGCTAATAGGAACTAAGACAATGAACCTTTGTATAAAACAAAGAGGTTGTCCAATGTCACGGACAACCTCTTTTTATTTATGCTATTTTTTTTCAGTCTCGTATTACCTTCCCTGAGAACGCTTTCTCCAGTAGGATACAAAGGTTTGAAGTTTAAACAGTCCTATAGTTCCGGAGTAAATACCTCCTTCACCACCTGCATCATAGACCCTTACTGCTATTACATTTACCTTGCCTGGGATTATATCACCCTCGTTAAGGTAGTAATACCTCTCCTTGTTGTAACTGTTTTGAAGTTCGTTATACCTTGGATTTGCACGCATCTTACCAGTACTGGCAACCAGTTTACCGTTGATATATACTTCATCTATATCGTCAATTTTACCAAGAGACAGTACATAGCGTTGACCTGCCGGAGCCTGCGGTACTGTGAAGGATAGTCTGTACCAGGCATAGCCGTTGTAATCTCCGCTTAGGTAGTCTTCCCAGAAACTGGGTACAGGGATAGTGCCCCAGTCGCTGTCGTCAAGGCCTGCATCACTCCATTCGGGACGGTCGCCTACCCTGAACTTCCATTCACCTTCAAGGTCTATGTCGGGTGCGAAGTCCCTCTGACGCAGATAGAGGCCTACATTGCCATTGGTAATTCCACCATCCATCATGCTGTCGTAGACTCTGACAGCTATTACATTTGGCTTGTCAAACCTTACAAGGTGGGCAGGTATATTATACCTACGCTCAGATGAGTATGCAGTTGAGAAGTTTGGAGGAAAATTACCTTTACGGCCTATTCTAACTCCGTTGAAGTACACTTCGTCAACATCATCTATGTATCCCAGAAATAAGGTGAGGTATTCATTGGCAAAACTACGGTTGATTATTATACCCTTGCGGTACCATGCGTATCCGTCATAACCGTGGAAGCCCTGGTTTTCCCATTTGGAAGGTACTCTGATATCTTCCCATGCGGCATCATTATAGTTGGGATCAGCCCATCTCATATCATCACCTATCATAAACTTCCAGTAATCCCTTAGATCCAGGATTCTTACATATTGATCGCCACCGTACATGACAGTTCCTGTCACTAGTATCAGTGCTATGAGTATTATCTTTTTCATGGCATTCTTTCTTTAGTATGATCCCGGTTCTACCACTCCTCTTCAAGTATTTGGAAGATTGATACTTTCTTCACCTTGTACCGACTTACATATTCATCATAGTTGCTTTTAGTCATGATACCAATTGGTCCTGTTACTATTCCACCAATCTGTTGATCATCGTTAACTACAACTACAAGAGTGTTGCTGCCACTATAGTTTAGATTCTTAGCTGGTATCTTGTATGCCCTGCGAACCTGCCATTCACCCATACCATTGCTTGCAAGTTCGGTGCCATACATATCTTCAGTTTTAGCAATCAACTTTCCGTTAAGGTAAACCTTGTCCTTGTCATCAATAATTCCCAGAATCAGGTATAGTTCTTCATCTTCTAGACCATTGGCCAGTGTGAATTTAGTGCGATATGTAGCAACCCCGTCAAATGTGAGGTAACCCTGGTTGTCCCAAGGTCCAGGGACAAAGAGTGATTGCCAGTTGCTGGCATCATAGTCTGCGTTTGTATATTGGCGGTTGAATCCGGGCTTAAACTGCCACATACCAGCCAGGTTCTGATCCAGTAGCATATCATCTTCAAAATACCCGATAATAACTGGACCTGAAACAATTCCACCATCCATCTGATCATTATACACCCTTATTGCCAATGTATTCTCTCCATCATAGTTAATAAGGGATTGTGGGATGGAATAAAAAACCGGAATATTATATGCAGTCTTGTAGTTTGGAGGGAAGTTTCCTGTTTGTCCAATCAGTATCCCATTTATGTATACTTCGCTTACATCATCAATAGCATCAATATACAGATAGATATTGTCACTTTCATCAATCCTTGGAATAAAGACTTTGGTACGATACCAGGCATAGCCTAAATATTGATGATAGCCCTGATCCTGCCAGTCGCTGGGTACATAGATCTTATCCCAGTCACTGTCGTCAAAGGCCTTGGATGCCCAGGTCGGATCATCTCCAATGTTAAACTTCCAGTCACCCTCGAGGGTGACTATTGGTTCAAGATTATATCTTTCCGTACTGTTGTACATATAGATATTACATCCTCCATTCAGTAGGAGGATCAATACCGCTGTTAGTAGAAATATTCTGTTCATATTTTTAATGTTTGCAGGTTTCTTATTTTCCTGATTCAAAACTACTACAGCCGACACTAAAACATGTTAGAATATTGTGCTCAGTTGTCACAAATTGTCACAGGTGTTCGATAAGTTTGTAACCTATACCATGAACAGTGAGGATAATCCTTGGATCATTAGGGTCTTCTTCAATCTTTTGTCGAAGCCTTACAATGAAGTTGTCAATAGTACGAGAGGTAGGTTGGTAATCATCTCCCCAGACTGAGTCCAGAAGCTTGTCACGATCGACGGTTTCGTTCTTGTGATTATATAGGTAGTGGAGGATTTCAAACTCTTTGTGTGACATCTTCACATCCTTTCCATTGGTAGTAGCAGTATAGCCTGCGAAGTTTACACTAAGTTTACCAATCTGCCTGATGGTGTGTTTTTCGTTGCTTTCGCTTACACCTGCCCTGCGCAATATAGCTCTTACCCTTGCCAGCAGTTCTCTGATACTGAATGGTTTTGTTATATAATCATCAGCCCCCAGTTCCAAACCCAGCACCTTGTCAATCTCTTCTGCCTTGGCTGTCAGCAGAATTATAGCGGTCTTAATGCCTCGCGAGCGGGCAGTGCGGCACACATCAAAACCCGACATTTCTGGCATCATAACATCCAGGATGGCCAGATCGTAGTGCTTGTCAAGCAGTTTTTTGAGACCATCAGCACCATTTGATGCAGTATCAACATTGTAACCTTCAAATTCGAGGTTGTCTTTAAGTCCCTGAAGCATGAGGACTTCATCCTCTACGACAAGTATATTTGCCATGATCAATTGGATTTGCGAATTACTGGGAAATATAATCTAAAACTTGAACCTGCACCGGGCTTGCTCTGTACTGTGACACGACCCTTGTGAGCCTTCATAGTCTCACATACTATTGAGAGACCCAGTCCGGTACCTTTTACCTCATTAGCAAGGTTTTGCCGCGTAACGCGGTAAAACCTGTCGAATATATGTTTTTGATCCTTCTTTGAAATACCTATTCCGTTGTCCTTCACCTCTACGAAGCACATCCTGTCTTCATGACCTGTTGTAATCTCAATCTTCTTGTTATCCCTGCTGTATTTCACAGCATTGTCGATGAGGTTGAGCAAGGCTTCGCTGACTGAGACCTTGTCGGCAAGGATTTCAGGAAGTAGGCTGTCAGCATTAAAACTAATATCAGCCCCGTTATAATGTTCCTGATAATTACCTAGTACTTCAGCACAGATATTATTTAAGTTGCACACCTCGGTTTTAAACTTATACCGACCTTTCTCCATGCGGGAGAAGTTGAGAATCTTGTCAACCATTGCATTAAGTCTCTGGCTCTCACTGTTTATGGTTTGGTAATACTCCCTGGCCTTTTCAGGGGAGTTGACCCTTCCCATCTCCAGAGTCTCGGCATACATGCTTATCAGAGCAAGCGGGGTGCGGATCTCGTGAGATACATTTGAAATAAACTCGGACTTTATCTGAGCAAGGTTGACTTCTTTTTTGACACTGGAGTAGATAAACCAAATCCCAACAACCAGAACAGCCATTACAAGGGCTGCCAGTATAAGCCCTTCCTTGACGCGTCTGGATGCAAGGTCTGCTATGCTTTCATTCCTTAACGTGATGCCTATGCTAAGACCGGGGAAGAGCCACATTCCACCTTCCTTGTCAAAGGTCATGTGGCTCGGCATTTCCTTGTCGCTTGTATAAACAGTAGCACCGGATTCTTCGTGGAATATCCTAATAAGAAACTTATCCTTTGCTATATCCTGGATGCGGGAACTGATATGCTGGTGTATAAACTGACGAAGGTCCAGTTCGATGAGTATCGGTACATATTCCAAGTTCTTGTCTACAGTAACAAAGGTCATTAAGACACCATCTGGAGTCTCGAAGGAGTGAAACTTCCTATAGTTACTTTTATGATAGCTGATTAGTTTACCAATAGTCTGACGCTCCTTCTCAAGCAGTTGGCTGACAAAGGTGCTGTTGCCTTCATTACCGCTGCTATAGATAGTATTCAAATCGGTCGAGCGCTGAGCTGCATATATAGCTAAGATAGAACTGTTTTCACTTGTAAGCAGTTTTAATACAGTACTGTCAGAAGGGTGCATCATCCAAACATCAATACGGCCAGCCCAGTTGGACATGATATCCTCCGAGTAGTAATTGACTGACGAGATAATTGTTTCAAGCTGTTCCTTGTACACGCTGGTAATGAGCTCCTCGTTTTCGTTAATCCTGGTGTACTCATACAGGATGGCAACAGCAAGCGGGAGCAAAATAAGCAAGGTAAGCCCTGCCAGTATTTTGTTAAGAGATTTCTTCATCTGCTTCATGTCATTCTGACCTTAAAATTAACCAATATTGCCTTATCAGAACATAAAAGGAAGAGAATCACTGAAGATTCTCTTCCTTTGGATCAGTCAATAACTAACACTACTCAATCAAATCTATGAAACGTTATTTGCAACAATACTCAGTTTTCGATAGTGGGACAATGGTTTATCGTTGTGTAAGCTTCTGACTGATCATATTATCATTGACATTATAATGGTGGTACCAGGCCTGGTAGTTGTCTTCCTTTAGACTATATCTGTTTTCCTTGTAGATAGCTGTACCATTCTTATATGCTATCATTTCAAGCATTGCATATTGTACCTTTCCAGTGGTTTCGTCTATAACAGGCATCTTCTCCCACAAGCGTCCGTCGCATGCATACTTGAGAAGATCAACTTTTTTGATCTTGATCTTTGCGCCATCGTCTTTCTTGCAGGTAACATATTTATGTCCTACTGTGAGAGTCTTACAGAAGATAGTGTCGTTATCTGTTACAGCGAAGTCGGTTGTGAAACCTTGTCCTTTTACAACATTCATAAAGAAGAACATAGCCAGAGTAATCATCAGAGTTTTCATTGTTATATAGTTTTTGAGTGACACATTTGTTTTATTTCGACATGACAAAGGTATGGTGCCAATTATGTAGGGGTGTCACTGCTTTTCCACAGGCTGTCACAAATTGTCACGGACTTGTAAATTTTATTTTCATTTTTTGCAGGGAGGGCTTGCATGTGTAATAATTATCTATAATTTTGTAGTGTGTAAATAACAATTGTGATGAGAAGCTACTCTTTCTTTTATTACTTCTTTTATTTCTTTTTTTGGTTTTACAGCCAAAAAGGGGTGGGTTATTGTTATGCCTAAGTGAAGCAATAAAAGGAAGCACAGATATGATGAATCCCGCCCCTGTTAAAGGGGCGGGATTTTTTGTTTTCTCATCCTATAGATAAAATAGCATCAAATGAGTCATGAGACAGTAAAAGTAGCAATACAGGGATGGCCCGGGGCTAACCATGATATTGCAGCACGCACATACTTTCGCGACAAGGAGGTAACTCTTGAACCTTGTATGACCTTTCATGAGCTTTTCAGTAAGGTAAAGGAAGACCCCTCTATGTTTGGGATTGTTGCAATAGAGAATACCCTTGTGGGAAGCATTCTGGCCAACTACACTTTACTTAAGGATTCTGGATTGAGGGTGCGAGGGGAACAAAGACTTAGGATCAAGCACCAGCTGATGGCTTTGCCTGGTCAGAGGATTGAAGATATAAGGGAGGTGCATTCCCACCCAATGGCTTTGGCTCAGTGCGAGGATTTCTTGATGCGCTATCCCCATATTAGGTTGATAGAGTCGGAAGATACCGCTCTTAGTGCCAAGAAGATTAGTGAAGGTAATCTAAAGGGCATAGCTGCAATAGCCTCTTCACTTGCAGCCAAAATGTATAATCTGGAGATACTTGCCAAGGATATTGAAACCAATAAGCACAACTACACAAGGTTTTTGATAGTAGGACCAAGAGACGAAGAGGAGGGAGCAAGGTTACTGTCAATGGGGCGCCTCAATAAGGCCTCTCTTGTTTTCTCACTGCCACACGAAGAGGGTAGTCTTTCCAAAGTTCTCACAATACTTGCCTTTTACAGCATCAACCTTACCAAGATACAATCTCTGCCGGTAATAGGGATGGAGTGGGAGTACCTGTTTTACATTGATGTTATATACAACGACTATCAGCGATATCATCAGTCACTCGATGCAATCCGTCCTTTGACGCGCAATCTTACCGAACTGGGAGAATATGAAGCCGCCGACACACTGTATGTTACAAATGGCGGAGCTCCCGTAGCCAAAGCACAGACAAGCAATAAGATATAAAACCCATGAAAATGATTAGACCTGCTGACAGAGTCAACAATGTTCAGGAGTACTACTTCTCAGTCAAGCTGAAACAGATTGACAAGATGCGCTCCGAAGGAAAGGATGTAATTAACCTGGGTATAGGAAGTCCGGACAGGAAGCCTGCTCCGGATGTTATTGAAGCCCTGACCCAGACTGCACAACTGGATAATGTACACGGATATCAAAGCTATATAGGTATTCCGGCTCTCCGCAAAGCGTTTGCCAACTGGTACGGCAAAAGCTATGGAGTGGAACTGGATCCTGCCTCCGAGATCCTGCCTCTTATGGGATCAAAGGAAGGTATCATGCATATATCAATGGCCTTTCTGAATCCAGGTGATGAGGTGCTGATTCCTGATCCCGGTTACCCAACATATCAGGCTGTTGCCCGTCTCGTAGGTGCCGAGGTAAGATTCTACGACCTGCGCGAGGAAAACAGTTGGCAGCCCGACCTGGCTGCCATCGAAAGGGATAATGACCTATCCAGGGTAAAGCTGATGTGGCTCAACTATCCCAATATGCCTACAGGAGCCCAGGCCGATCCTGAGGTGATGAAGAAGATTATCGCCTTTGGTAAGAAGCATAGCATTATTATTTGTAATGATAATCCCTACAGTTTTGTGCTGAATCCTAAACCAAGCAGCCTTTTGGCTGTTGAAGGTGCTAAGGACATAGCCATCGAACTCAATTCGCTGAGCAAATCGCACAATATGGCGGGCTGGCGTATCGGAATGGTGGCATCCAACAAGGAATTTATCGACTACATACTGCGTGTCAAGAGCAATATGGACTCGGGTATGTTCAGAGGCTTACAGGACGCTGCAGTCAAGGCGCTTGAATGTGACGATGACTGGTACAGACAGCTGAATGAGATTTATGCCGAACGCCGCAAACTGGTGTTTGAGATTATGGACCTGCTGAAATGTGAGTATGATCCCGGGCAGGTGGGACTCTTTGTCTGGGGACGTATTCCTGCATCCTATACTGATGCCGGGGAACTAAGTGACCTGATACTGGATAAGGCTCATGTGTTTCTGACCCCCGGTTTTATATTCGGCACCAACGGAAGTCGTTATATAAGGATATCTCTGTGTTGCACAGTAGAAGTTTTGAAAGAAGCTATAAGAAGAATTAACCTAATCGTAAAAAACTGAAAAGATGTCACAGTTGAAGATTGAACCGATCAGATTGCCGGGCCTTGAGCTCAAACGGCCCATCATTATATCAGGCCCCTGCAGTGCCGAGACTGAGGAACAGACCCTCAACACTGCGCAGCAACTATCAGATATGGGAGTGAAGATATTCAGAGCCGGTATATGGAAACCACGTACCCGTCCGGGAGCCTTCGAAGGTGTGGGTTCCATCGGTCTCCCATGGCTAAAGAGGGTAAAGGAAGAAACAGGTATGTTTATCGGTGTTGAGGTTGCCAATGCTCACCATGTATATGAAGCTATCAAATATGGTGTTGATATTATGTGGATTGGAGCAAGAACATCAGCCAACCCCTTTGCAGTGCAGGAGGTTGCAGATGCCCTCAAGGGCATCGATATTCCGGTACTTGTCAAGAACCCTGTAAATCCTGACCTTGAACTCTGGATTGGGGCTTTCGAACGTCTCAATAATGCCGGCATTACCCAGCTGGCTGCAATTCACCGTGGCTTTAGTACCTACGATAAGTCGGAATTCCGGAACCATCCGCAATGGCAGATACCTATCGAGTTGCGCAGGCGTTTTCCCGAAATACCTATCATAACAGACCCAAGCCATATCGGTGGTAAGCGCTCTTTGATTGCTGAGATCTGCCAGGAAGCAATGGACCTTAGTTTTGATGGTCTGATCATCGAAACCCACTGCAATCCTGATAAAGCGTGGAGTGATGCATCGCAACAGATTACACCTGAAACTCTAAAGGGTATTCTCGACAATCTGGTACTGAGACGCCCGAAGATTGGTGATACTCCCCGTAACACTCTCGATGAACTGAGAAAGCAGATTGACAAACTTGACAACCAGTTGCTAGACATACTCAAGGAGAGAATGAAAATCTCTGAAGCCATAGGTAGATATAAGTATGAAAACAATATCACAATACTTCAGGCACGCAGGTATGACGAGATTATGAACGACCGTAAGGCCAAGGCCGAGAGCCGTAGCCTGAATGCGGACTTCGTTACTGAGATTTTCGAATCAATTCACGAAGAGTCAATCAGATGTCAGAGTGCTGTAATGAACAAAGAACTTAAGAAGAAGGAGGATAACTGATGAAAATTTGCGTGCTCGGGGCAGGCAAGATGGGTACATGGCTAACTGATGCCCTTTGTCTGCAACATGAAGTTGCGGTTTACGATTCCAACAAGAACGCCTGAGGTATGTATTCAATACCCAAAGGCTTACCACTTTTGAGGAGATCAGGGAATTGCTCCAGAGCTCCTTATCAACTGTGTAACGCTGAAATTTACTATACAAACTTTTAAGGAGGTGCTGCCCTATCTGCCTGAAAGCTGTATCCTAAGCGATATAGCCT
>JGI24709J26583_10004600_pt1 | contig 10350 bp, 8 predicted proteins | sample BioPla2DNA1_FD_26583 | JGI IMG/M metagenome (IMG submission 26583) | reverse complement strand
TATTTACGCACGTAAGTCACTTCTTTTTAAGATTAATTATCTTGCATTTTTTATGAAATTTTCAAGGTTTGGATTATTTAATTTGACTAATTAGTGGTGTTCTGAGTTTATTTTAAGGTTCTTTTATTTCGATTTTTCAAGGCTAATTTATTGTGGTCCGGAACAACAACGCTTTGCTGGGTCGCAAGAGGATTAGCAGGTATGACGATAATCTGCATCGTTTGCGGTTCTGAAACGCTTGGTGCGGTTAGCATGGCATTCCTCCCCTTTCTATATCAAGGTACTGTCCGGTTTTCAGCGTCAGGGATACCGTCCCGTCCTGCCGTATGAGGACTCTGTCCACGGCGTATTCGAACAGCTCCGTATCAAATACTTCTGCAGGTTCACTTTGCTCAAAGGCTGCTTTGATTTCCAATGCCCTTTGGGGCAGAAGGCCGTCTGTGCAGTTTCCATATTGGGCGGCGGCCCGGGCCATGATAAGGATTTTGACGTATTCTTCGTCGCAATCCGTCTTATCCAATTGCCGGTTGATTTCGTTGGTGAGCCTTGTTATTTCGATGTCATGGCACGAGACCTCTGCAGACATGATTTCAATGATGTCCGGATTCTCTATTGCAAGGTTCAGCAGGGCTGTGACCTGTTCAGTCAGCAAGGAGTCGGTGATTTTCACCGCAGTACGGCATTGGGAGGTTTTGCATTTCCATTTCTCTCCGTACCGGCTGTCCATAATCCTTTCGTATGGCTGTCCACATTCTTCACAAATTGTTTTTGCTTTTAAGACCTTTACCTCCGGAGATGTCCGGATGTCCTTGCGGGTATATTTTGTTTGCTGTAACAGGATGGACTGGATGAATTCTTCCTCTGTGACCAGTGTTGGGTATCCATCCTGCCCGATATATTTGCGGTTTTGCAGGATGCGTCCCACCATGTTCTTATTCCAAGAGGTTGCGCCTTCGTTGTAAGGGCAGCCCGTTTTTTCCAGCAGAGCGGCAATCCTGCTATAGGATTCGCCGGCTATGTATTGCCGGAAAACCAGCCGCACCATTTCCGCTTCTATATCGTGTGCTATGATGTTTCCGTCAGAAAGGCAGTATCCGAAGGAGATGTACCTGTTCTTCATACTTAACGCACCATCCTTTCGATGGGCTCGGTAAGCTCCAGACCGTTGGCCAGCTTGAATTTCAGTCTTTCTCCGGACTCGGCGGTGATGATTTCCAGGATGCTGTCAAAGAGGCTTTCATCAAAGGCTGCCAGTTGCTCCGGCCCGTCCTCCAGTATTTCCATCAGGCTTTTGGTTTCGGTGATGACACTGTCATCCTCATCGTTTTCCATCAGCTTGTTTTTTTCTGCTTTCAATGTCCGGATTTTCCGATTCAATTCTCCGGTTTGGGATATAAAAAGAGCGGAATCGATGATGCCTTTGGACTTGAGTCCGTTTAGCACATGATTCCGCTCGGTGAGTTCCGCAATCTGACGGTTTAGCTCCGCCACCTGCAGATTGCTTAAATTTCGGTGTCGTTTGAGTTCTCGCAGTTGGTTTAGCATTGGGGATAAAATTCGCTCATAGTTTTGTTTCAACTTGTGGTATAACCGGAGAGAGGCTTCGTAAATCTCCGATTCAGGAATTTGAACAACCGGGCAGTTGTCTTTGCCCCTGTTGTGGTTCCGGCATACCCAATAGGTTTTGCCTCCGCAGACTTTTCGTTTGAAAAGCGAACCGCACTCCCCGCATCGGATTTTTTTGCTTAAGGGATAGGCGGAGCGTTGTAACATGGCAGGGATACTCCTGCTTCTGTTCAGCTCCTGTACCCTTTCATAAATGTGGGGAGAAACAATAGGGTGATGGGAGTATTTGAGGTAGTATTTATCCCGCTCACCCTTGTTATGCTTTTTCCGGAAGGGCACCGTATCGGTGGTATAGCGTTTTTGTATCAGGGCGTCACCCATATAACGCTCATTTTTCAGCATATAGTCAATGGTGCCGTACTGCCATCTGTCCTTTCCGTCCCTTGTGGGGATACCCTGTGCGGTCAGCTCGTCTGCGAGTTCTTCCTTGCTTTTTCCGTTTAAGTAGCTGCGAAAAACATACCGGACAATTTCAGCTTCCTGTTCGCAGATTTGCAGAGTTCCTTCCGTCAGGCGGTATCCAAAGGGTGCCTTGCAGGTAATGAATTCACCCTTTTTCATACGTTTTTGGTAGCTCCACCGCATACTGTCGGATATTGCTACAGACTCTTGTTGGGCACTGCCGGAGAAAAAAGTCAGGAGCATTTCATTGCTGATTTTTCCGGTATCAATGTTTTCCTTCTCGAAATAGATGGTTACGCCGATGGATTTCAGTTCCCGGATGGTTTGCAGGCATTCCCTGGTGTTCCGGGAAAAACGGGAGATGGATTTGGTCAGGATGCGGTCGATTTTTCCTCTGCGGCAGTCGCGGAGCAGACGCTGGAAATCATCCCGCTTATCCATCCGCAGTCCTGTGATGCCCTCGTCAGCGTAGATATCCACCAGTTCCCAATCCTCATTTTCCTCGATTAGCGTGGTATAATAGTCCACCTGTGCTGTAAAGGAGTTTAGTTGATCGTCGGAGTCGCTGCTGACACGGGCGTATGCTGCAGTTCGCAGCTTGCCGCTTTTGACCTGTATCGTCGGGTCAATCACGATAACCTGTGGAGCTTTTGGCTGAAGCTTTTTTGCCAAAGTTCCATCGGTCATGTTTTGGCTTGTTTTCACGGCTTTTCGCCTCCTTTCTTGTCAACAACAGATACTACCACACAACCATTTCAATAGCTATCACCAAAAGCACTAAACAACCAGAATAGAGGCGCCTAATTGTCCGGCAATACGTGAGGCGGTTTTCCTGCTTGTCTCGGGTGTGATTTTCCCGATGGAAACCAGCCATTCCAAGACATTAAGGATTGCGATATAATCGGCATTTGCTGTGATTTTATCATCAGGCTCGTTCATCTTTGCGCCCTCCTATTCAAATTTTATGCCGGGATACAAATGGCTTAATTCAGTTAAATGGATTTCTCCTTCCAGCGGGGAATAGACTTCAATATCCAGTTGAGCCAGACCGCAGAGAAGATCCAATGTTTTTTCCGCATCCCTTCCCAGGCGGGAGATATTCACGACCAATAGCACATCCATCTTGCCTTCCTCCGCGGCTTCCATAACCTCGGCCAGGCCGTTCCGGTCAAAGTTCAAGCCGCTGCCGGTATCCTGGGATTCTCCGACAATCTCAAAGCCCATTTGCTCGGCGTAGTCCAGCAGTTCTTTTCTCTGCCCTTTCAGGCAGCCATGCTGATCCTCCGGTGCATCAATGCGGCAGTAAGCCCATGCGCGTTTTTTTACTTCCATAACCAGACACCTCCTAAAAATAAATTTGTTTTAATCTCACAAGGATGCGGCAGGGCGTACCGTCCTGCCGCATAGTTTCTAAGATCAAAGCAGTTATGCTTGTTCTTCATTTCAAGTCTGAGAAACATCTTCAGACGCTGTGCTTAATTCGACACTACTTCCCAAGCACCAATGGCGAGAGCTCAAACTATCTGTGGCCAGCAGATATCACAGGAATTCCACCTCCCCCTCGACGAGCGGGCTGCACTCTGGAACCTAACCTTGACTATGCAGGAGTATCATTGTCCACTGTCCGTTTCATTGCGAAACAGTCCACCACAGACTGTTTTATGGTCAAGCTGTGTCGCTCGTCACCTTCGATACAATCGTTTTTTCGGATGTCTGTCACTCATCCGAGGCAGTCTCCGCGCGCTTACCAATGTCGCTGCCGCTCATCACGGCTGGACAGCTAACGTATTTGAGCTTCCGGATATAGCCGGCCTTACGCCGGCATTTTTCAAAGAGCAGAAGAGAATAAAAAAATCCCCTCACTTCTTAAGGAAAAAATGAGGGGAGTGTACGGAATTATTTTTTATTTTTCTAAAAGTTTTTTAAGCTTTTTAAGAATTCTTCGTTTCCGATCATTCAACGTCATTAATGGGACACCCGTTTCAGAGGATAATTGGCGTTCGCTTTTCCCTTGAAAAAATAGCGCCCGGATCAGCAGCAGTTCCTGCTCCGGAAGCATCTTCACACACAGCGCCAGTTTATCAAGCATTTCCTGTCTGATGACGCTGTCTTCGATGGATTCCTCAGTGTGTGAGATTATGTATTCGACCTGAACGCCTTTTTCCTGGCAGGCTTCTATGGATATGTGCTTTCTTTCCGCCAGCTTGTTCAGATATCGCTCCCGTTCAACAAGCCTGTAATAATTCTTATAGATTTCTTCTGTGACCTCGACACGCTCTTTTTTTACAACGATTGCATATTTCCGTTCCTGTTCTTTCATATGGCTTGTCCTCCATTTCAAAAATTTTTTAGAAATGAAGAACAAGCGGAGGGGACCGGCATCCTACTGAGTTGACAAAAAAATCAAGCCTGTTGTTTGTAGTATCCGGTCGTATAAACAAGTATTTTGTCAAACAAAAAACCGCAGTTTGTCTTATACAAACTACGGTTTTTTGGTCTTTATATATGGTTTCAAATTTTAGGGAAATTAAAAGCCAGGGGATACTTAGGACAGACGGGAAGTATTTCCCCTCGAAAAAGCTGACTTCAGCAAAGGTATACCCTTTATACCTGTTTACATAAATTGTTTTTGCTTTTTCCAATTCAACAAAATTTGAGATTTCATCTGCCGGCACCTCACTTGCTAAAAATGTCAAACACCAATAGGATCAGTAATGCGCCAAAATTATTGCCAAAATTTGTTGAAATTTGGCAGCCTTGTTGTCCTAAGATATTACATCTTTCGTCAACCAGCCAGCTAGCCTTTTTCTCCTAAAAAACACAAATCCGCCCCTTTAATAACGGGCAGACTTGTAACATAGTTGCTGCGGCGACCAGGCTGCCATAGTGCATTTGGCACCTTAGGCCCTATAGTTTTGCGTCCCTGTCTTTCAACAGGTTTGCCCATTGCGCTATATATTTTTATCAGTCACTTTGACTGATTATTTTTATTGCTTCAGCTCTCCAGTAAGCCGTATTTTACTTTGATCCGATCCAGTTTTTCCAGCATGGGTTTTGCGATGAAATATAGAAAAGTCACAGTGGCAGCAGCATGGACCAGGTCAAAAGGAATGCCCCGGATATAAGCTAAATAAAACATTTGGATTGTGGGCTTTGCCTGGAACATCAGCACCGCCGCCGGATTCATGATTCCTCCGTAAATGAGAAACGTAGCCAGCCCGCCGAAAATGCATAGCGCAATTGTGCTACGCCGCAGGAAGCCTTTTCTAAACAGTACACCCGCCAGGAAACCGATGATGCCGAAAGCAAACATCTGCCACGGCGTCCATGGTCCCTGACCAAAGAACATGTTGGATACAAAGCCGGTGACAGCGCCTACTAAAAATCCCGCTTCTCCGCCAAAAGCAACACCGGCGATAATAACGATGGCTACCACCGGCTTAAACTGAGGCAGCATAAAAAAAGCAGTACGCCCAGCCACACCGATGGCGCAAAGCACCGCGATGACGATTAATTCCCGTGCCTGGGGCTTGCGTCCTTCAAAGACCATGACAAAGGGCATCATGGTTTCTAAAATAATGAGCATGCTGATAAAATAATATTTTCTGTCGCCTAGATAGTAAATGCCGATATAGATGGTCAGAGGAATGGCAATAAGGATCATCGCCGCGGCTAAAAGGGTGCGCTTTGAAAGCCGGCGTTTATCCACTGCCATCTGCTCATTGGCTATACTAATGTTTTTTTGACGCAACAGGGTGAATAACAAGCCCAGCTCCGCTGCCAGCATAAGGATCATAAGGGCATAGCGCCAGAAGCCTGCATCATTACCGGTCAGTGCAGCGGAAAAGTCACCCTCTGTCAGGAGCGCTGACAAATCACCCATGCTTCCTGCGGCAAAAAAACCTGTTGCAAGAAAGGCTAACCCTGCCAGGGACGCACCAATTTTACGCCAAAGGGGGAGCTTTTTATCCCTTTTCTCACAGGCTGATACAATTTCCTTTTCTTCCGGTGCTTCATCGGCTTGCTTATCTAAGGAAGCCCCGGAGGTACTATCTCTATCTTCAGGAGGTTTGATTTCAAAGGGCGCCGCACCGCCTCCACAGGCTATGATTATATCTTCCGCCGTCACTGCAGCCGGCAGCTTGTGTCGGGCCATACGGTTGGCGGCGGTGGTATAAAAGCTGTTGCTGGAGAAGAACCGGCGCGGGATATCCCAACTGACAATATTACCGTCAAAAAACATGGCGCAGCGATGGGCATATTTTGCACAGAACTCGATGTCATGGCTTACCATGAGGATGGTGACACCCTTTTGTAAAAGCTCATGAAGAATTTTGGCAAATACCTGTTTAAATTCAGCGTCCAGCCCTTTGGTAGGCTCGTCCAAAAGCAGGATTTTGGGTTCTAAGAGCAGTACCTTCGCCAGAGCCGCCCGCTGCTGTTCGCCGCCGGACAGGTCGTAAGGATGCATGGATAGCAAATCCTCAAGACAGCATAGCTTTGAAATCTGCCGTACCTGCTTGTCCTTTTCCGTTTTGGATTTCTTTTGCTCCGAGAGCACTTCCAAGAGATCCTCTTGCACCGTTTTTTTCACAAAAATAGCCTGGGGATTTTGAGGCAGCACGCCCAGCATCCGGTTGAAAAGCTGTCGGTCACCAATCCGGGACAGCTCTTGTCCGTTTATTTTCACGGTCCCCCGGTAAGGCTTGTTTATACCGTAAATCAGCGACAGTGCCGTGGTTTTCCCGGTGCCGTTTCCGCCCAGGATGGTACAGAATTCTCCGGAATAGGTTTTCATGGAAAGTCCTTTCACCACATCCGGCGCTTCCTTTTCATAGCGGAACCACACTTCATTAAACTCAATGACGGGCGTACCGTTCTGCTTATGTAAGGGGGCATCCGCCACAGGCACTTCACCCAGCGGCTGTTTTTCTGCGAAGGCATCCAGCCATGTGCGCCCCTCTCTTACGGTAACGGGGCAGGGCAGGTCATTTTCCACACCGGCATAGACACGCATGGGTACCGGCATGGCAAGAAACATTCCGTGATGCCGCTCCTTCAACTGCCTGCCCACAGCCTCCGGCGTACCGTCACAGATTAACCGCCCTTCATCCATCACCAGCACCCGGTCTGACAAGGAAAATACTTCCTCCAGCCGATGCTCGGTCATGATGACGGTAACACCCAGCTCCCGGTTTATCTTCCCCACGGTAGATAGAAATTCCGCTGCCGCGATGGGGTCTAACTGACTGGTGGGTTCGTCCAGGATGAGTACCGATGGCTGCATGGCCATAATAGAGGCAAGGTTTAATAGCTGCTTCTGCCCGCCGGATAATTCGGTGACATTTTTGTAAAACCAGGTCTGTATACCGAAAAATGAAGCCATCTCCGCTACTCTCAGACGGATAGCAGGTGTGTCGAAGCCCAAGCTTTCCAGCCCGAAGGCCAGCTCGTGCCATACCTTGTCGGTGACGATCTGGTTGTCCGGCGATTGCATCACAAATCCGATCCGGGCGCTTTGGGTGCGCTGGTCTATCTCCGATAAGGGCATACCCTCGAATAAAATCTCTCCACTTCGATCCCCATGGGGTGAAAGCACGGTTTTAAGCTGCCGCAGCAATGTGGTTTTTCCGCATCCAGAGGGGCCGCAAAGGGTTACGAACTGCCCCTGCTGGATGGAAAAGGAGAGATTGTCGAATACCTTTTTTCCCTTCTGAGGATAGGAAAAAGTTAAATTTTTGATTGCATAGCTTTCCATTTCCGATCCTCCTTTATATTGATTACAACCGGCGCCAGGCACAGGGCAAAATAACAAAAATACAGGCTGACAGGGTAAGGCATAAGCCCCACGCCTTTCATGGTAGGGAAATAGCGCCAGTAAAGACCGTCCATGAAAGCCCCTGATATAATGTATCCGCCGCAAAAAAGCAGGAAGAGCATGGCATTTTTATCTCGCCTGTCAAAGCGGTAAATGGAAAAGGCAGTGCGCCCCGGCAGACCATAGCCGCGGCTTTTCATGGAATCTGCCGTTTCGATGGCGTTTTCCAGCGCCCAGGTCACCATGACGGACAGTATCCTGATGCCATGCTTTGCCCGCTGCAAAAGGCTTCCATTAGACACATCCCGCCCTATGCACCTTTGGGCGTTTGAAACCACCTTAAGCTGCGCCTTAAAGCGGGGCACAAAACGCAAGGTCATGGACAAAATCAAGGACAGAGCAGGAATGACCCGTCCAAAGAGATAGACAAACTTGTCTGAGGTCATGACTGCGTTATAGCAGGAAAACCAGCATATTACAGTAATGAGCATCACCGCCGCCGCAATCCCGTAGGTAATGGATTCCAGTGTCAAGGGATTGCCGTCTCTAAGATAGGTAAGGATGGTACCGCCTTCATGGTTGAAGGCCGGGTTAATAAGGGCCGTAACAATCAGCATCGGCAGCATATATTTCACATTAAAGCGCAGGGCTTTTTTACCGTTCAGATAAACCGAATAGCAAAAAGCGCACAGCAGCGATATACCAAGGCAGGCCGGATGCATAAAAAACATCGAAAACAGCAGTACTAAAGTGAAATACAGGAAGTTTACAGCCGGATGGTAGGTGGAAAATGTGTCCTTCATCATTCACCTCCGGTGGCGTAATATCCACCCACATCCCGGCCAAGATCACAGGTGTATACCCATTCCACCACGTCGCCGGCCTTTAGCTGATAGCGGGAAGCGCCATAGTTGGGGAACCAGCCGTTAACCTTGTACATCCACCCGGAAAGCTCACCCACGTCAAATTCATAGAGGTTGTTGATGCCCCGGATATAGGCGCTGTTGTACATGGGCGTGTTGCGAAACTCCATATGGATTTTGGCCTTCTTCATCTCCCGCTGGAGGATGTTAAATACCGATTCCCCCTCATAGAAGGTCACTTCTGTGGTCGGGAAAATAATCCCGTCCTCCGGCACCAGCTCTTCCTTTTCCTTGTCAAGATGTTTCATGTTATCCATGATGGTATCGCAGCGCACCGACAGGGTAGCGGTATAGGCCGCCTCTCCCGGCGTCACATCCTGGGGTTCCACGGGGACAGGCTTGCCCTCCGGCACCGGGTCGGTGAGGTACTTGTCCTTGCCTGTTTCCGCGTCAAGGATCATGCCCTGTTTCTCAGAATAGGATGCCGAACCGTTAGATACGCCCTTGGAGGAGTCCCTCCGCTGTTCGGCCTGTGAAGCAGCGGAGGTTTCCGGTTTTTCTGCTTCGGCGGACTTCACCGCTGTATCAGGCTGCGAGGTATTCTTGTCTGTATTGGTTTCTGCCGACCCTCCGTTTGTACCTAAATCACCCGGAGATTCCACATGGCTTTCCGTTCCTACGGTCTCCGGCAGCTCCGGGCTTGGGGAGCCGCTTGGCATCACCGTGCCGGAAGGTGTTTCCGCCCGGTAGGACATACCTCCCCCGGCATAGTTTCCGCCCCAGAGATATGCTGCGGCAAGGACGCAAAGAATAAGCACCGCTGCAATTATTTTACCTTTATGCTGTTTCATATCCTATCACATCCTTTACAAAAGATTTGCCGCTTCCAGCATATAAAACAGCATTTCGGCCACTTCATAGCGTTTGATGGCTGCCTTTGGCCGAATATCAATATCCTCCTGGGAGAGAATGTCCTCCCGGTAACAGAAGGCCAGGGAGGGCCGCGCCCAGCCGGAGGAAGAGGTGTAATCCGCAAATTGGGCCAGAGTATCCCGCACCTCACTGTCGGTCATGGAAGTTTCCATACCGGTAAGCTTTGCCGCTCTGGCAACCATGGCCGCCGCTTCCTCGCGGGTGATGCTTCCGTTCGGATTGAAGGTTGTGGGGGTGGTGCCGGCTACAATACCATAGCTGTAAGCCGAGCCTACAGCGCCTGCGTACCAGCTGTTCGCCGGAACGTCGGCAAAAACATCGATTGCCTTTCCTGAAAGTCCCAAGCCTCTTACAATGATGGTGGCAAACTCCGCACGAGTCATGGTGGCATCGGCATCGAAGGCTTTTTCGGTCTTGCCGCTGATGATGCCTCGTTCAGCCAGGGCTTCAATAGAGGATCGGGCTGAATGGCTGCTGATATCATCAAAGGTTTTGCCCGGATATGTCAAGGTCATGGCTTTGACATCGGCATGTTTACCGGGCAATCCTATGCCAATATTCTCCTGGGGCGGGACTTCGGATTGTATAGTATCCGTCATACGGTACAGGCTGCTTTTGCCCCCCTGTACCCGCTGTGCGGCAACCAGTGCGTAAAATGCCTGCTCGGTAGCCATCTGGTTACTTCCCCCGCCGCTGGCGGTGTGGCGG
>JGI24709J26583_10004599_pt1 | contig 10350 bp, 10 predicted proteins | sample BioPla2DNA1_FD_26583 | JGI IMG/M metagenome (IMG submission 26583) | reverse complement strand
CTACCTTCTCTTCGTCTGTAGAAGGTCTATTATCTATAGTATTAGCCCATTTACTCATATCTATATATGGACTAGTTAAAATCAAGTCTGAGTTGTTCTCTAAAATCGTTTTTAACTGATTTTTGCTAAATACTTTTATTTTCAAAGTATTTATAACTTCATAAAAGAAAGCATATTCATCTGTAAATATATTACTAGGGAACCTAGCTAAAAACCTTGGCATAGCCACTTGATAAGTAGCTTGTTTTGTAGCTATTAATGGGTTATCTTTCCTAACTCCCCCTACAATCACAGCTGAAAATATCTTTTGTATTGTCTCGTCTATACCTATTGACATTTTTGCACCCCACGATAATTCATATTAAATAACTTGATGTATATCATTTAGACTGTTTGACTTTTAGTGCTTTTTTATACTCTTTTAGGTTTTTCTTCAAACCATCAATATCCTTTTGAATAACCATAAGCCAGGAGTCTCTGCACAGAGGATTATATCTTTTTCCCTCATAGATAGCTTGGTATTCCTTTTGTTTTTCTTTTATTTCTTTTTCTGTCTCTTTTATAAATTCTCTTAAACCCTGTTCGCTGTATATTTCAGCATATTCGTACATAACATCCCCCAAATCTGTTTATTTACATTATTGCGTATTTTTCTTTGAACCTCTTGTACGCTTTATCGTATGATATGTATTCATCATCTTCCTCAATCAGGTCGTCTATTTCCTTATCTATATCAGCAACTTTAAAGAAGTCTAATGAACAACAATCTCGCTCTATGTTTCTATCAAAGTCCTTTATTTCTTTCTCTTCTTTGTCCGTGTCATAACATTTAAGACATGATGGGGTTTTAGCATATATTGCNCCAAAGTCGCTATCACCTATTTCTTCGAACTGATATTGCTCACACACTTTGCAGTTTTTGACCACGAAATCACCCTCTCTACGTCTAATACTATCCGACTTTTATCTTTTATTAATATACCCTCAAATATTCTTTTGTCGTTTTCAATGTTTTATAATGACATACTTTTACCACTATATTGCTTATATTTTCAAAAAGCTGAACGACATTTACCATCGTTCAGCTTATTGATTTTTATTATTACACCACCTGTTTTACCATAGAGTATCTTTTATCTTAATACAGTACCCTCTTGAATACTTCTCGAGGTCTATATTCTTATCAGGCACTCTATTCAATGGCTGTATACCAAATATACTGTCGTCACCGCTTATTCTAGCTACTTTAAAAGCTGACCTTGTAGATAATTTACTTACTATTTCCAAATCAATGTAAGCCGCTTTTTTCTGTCTCGTGATTATAAAGAATTTATCCTCTGCTGTACACCATACTGTACCACGAGTACCACCTTCGAACACGTTCTTGTACCTTGACCTGTTTCCGGATACGTTACTGAACCTTACCTTTGTGCCCCTTCCAGAGTCATATACTACATTTATACTTCCTTTATAATCGTTCGAAGCTGCAACATACATAATCTCTGAATCGTCGAACTTCTCGATGAGGTTAAATACATAATCCTTAGGTAATCCTTTACTTGAGTCAATAGTTATTACTGGTATCTTGTAGCACATACCGCTGTAGGTAAATACAAGCAAGTGGTCACTATTCCTGCACATTAGTCTCCATTGTTCTTGGTCGTCTTCGTGCATTTTAAAGTTTGTTAAATCTCTGATACTGATTAACCTCTTTATATAACCTCTCTTAGTTACTACTACAGTTACCTCTGTATTGTCTATTTCCTCTTCCTTTTCAGATTCTTTCTCTTCTACTATAGGCTCTGCCGATATAGTTCTCTTGTCTTTTCCGTACCTATTACCGATTGTTTGAAGTTCTGCTATGATTATATTTTTCTTTTCTTGGTCACTTTCTACAATCTTTGTGAATACAGCTATATCTTTTCTTGTTGCTTCGAGTTCTGCTAATTTCTTTGAAAGCCTGTCTTTTGTAAACTCTTTTATCTTCATATCAAGTANAGAGTCTANCTGAATATTGTCCATGCCAAATTCTTTTCCGAAGTAGATTCTCACATCTTCCTCGGTGTTATTTGTTATGTAATTTGCCACTTCTTTTAGCCTGTCTTTAATTTTTTCCCAAGCTTCAAGAAGATGCTCTTGTTCTAACCGTTTGCTTAATCTGTATTTATACACCCTTTGGACAGCCTTCATTCTAAAGTCTATCCACTCTTTTAACAGATTGTACAAGCCTAACTCAACACATTGAACCTTGCCATCTTTCTCGATGACAACCCTTGTTCTAAATGATATCTTTTTTCTAAGGTTTGTGTATCTATTAAGTTTCTTGAGTACATTTCTTGGATTTGCACCACGCTTCAAATCAATTACAGCTCTTAACCCTTTTATGTCAGACTCGTCTCTTACGTCAGCTATTTCTTTTATCTCACCACTCTTAGAAAGAGCAATAGCTGCATTTTTGATACTATCTACTGTAGTATTGTATGGAATTTCAGTAATAACTATTCTGTCTTGATATAACTCCACACTACCGCTGAGTGTAAAACTTGCTGTACCAGTCTCTGCCAGTTTTATATAGTCTGCTCTTGAGCCATGAATATATCCTCCAGTAGAGAACTCTGGAACACCAAGTACATCAACTAATTCCTCAGCGCTTGTAATTTTGTCAGCTAGTATACCTACTGTAGCATCACACACCTGCTTCAATCCAAAAGATGGTATATCAGTTGACATACCTACTGCTATACCACTGTTTCCATTTACTAATATGTTTGGAAATTTAACAGGTAGTACTTCTGGTTCTTTTGAAGTACTATCATAGTTATCATTGAACTCTACAGCATCTTCGTCTATCCCGTCAAATAGTTCTTTGCATATATCCGCAAGTTTAGCTTCTGTATACCTAGGCGCTGCGAATTGTGTATCATCTGAGTATACCTTACCGAATGAACCCTTACTTTCAACATATGGCACATTTAATGCCTCATTACCTGTTGTCATTCTGACCATAGCTTCATATATTGCCATGTCACCGTGCGGGTGAAGCTTCATACTCTGTCCTACTATATTGGCAGATTTAGTCTTGTTTCCATTCAATAGCCCCATCTTATACATAGTGTATAAGATTCTTCTATTTACTGGCTTAAATCCGTCTATAGCTGGTATAGCTCTGCCTATTATGACACCCTTAGCGTACGGCATATAGTTGCTTATCAACACTTTCTTTATATCAGACACGTACCGCTCCTCACTTTCTTTAATAAACTCTTTTGATACTACCTACTATAAAAATGCTGGAAATAAAGCTAAGTGACAATTAAAATTGAGGGTATTCTTATTACTAGTCTATACTATTCTTATAATAGACCTCTTTAAACTCTTGATAAAAACTCTTGAACTTCTCACCTTTAGAATACAGTTGTACCATTCTAGTTCCTCTGTACTTCTTTAATACACCCTCTGTTGCTAATATATCAGCTACTTCCGTATCAAGTTCGTATCCTTTTATCTCGTCATTACGCTCAAAATCCTCAAGTGTCATGAGTACTTTATCAGCTTCTAACTCAAAATCTCCTACGATAACGAATCGCGTCATTACTGGCTTTTCAAATATCTTCAACATAATATCCTCCGTGTATTACTCTGTTATTTTGTATATCGGTTTTTTAGTATTGCCTTTATTTACAATTGATTCACGCACCTTAACTATCCTTCCGCTACTTAATTTCCTGTAGTGACCACGTCTTATATGCTCTACAGGAGACTCATGGTGCCTATGTTTTGTTCCATTACCTGTTTGTTCATATTTATTACTTATTGTTGTTATTTTAATAATACGTTGCTCTTTATACTCTTTATTTGTATTTGTAATTCTTCTTTCTTCTTTATGCCCAGATGTACTCTTAATTATTTCAATAGCATTTCTGTTTGCGTATCTGTCTAATACAAAGCATACTACTTTAAATATCTCGTACATTTGTCTTGCGAACCTTAATCCAGATGGTATAAAATCTACTATAGACGTATTACTATGAGGACAACTTTCACAAGTGTTCCAAGACTTAAGACACATGTAGTCTATATCTGCTGCGTCCTCTTCACCAAATGTAATATTAAATTTAGGCTTCACATGGTTTTTGCATGTTTTTGACAACGATTTACAAGATATAATTAACTTATTAAATAATCCTTTTATGTATTGAAACTCAAATAATACTGGTAGTCTTGACTCCATGAGTTTTATATTAGTTTCTCCCTTTGTTACGCACAATTTTATAAGTAATATATCTTCCTTCTCTCCACGCTTGTTATTATACTTCTCGTACATCTTAAATACGGTTATGAAATAAGGACAGTATTTTTTATTTTTTTGAAATGTTATTACTATATCTTCAAAAGGGTACTTAAACCTCCGTACTACAGATTTGTCTTTTATTTCATCCGTTATCTTATCCATAAACTTATTCATTTTGTTTTCTTGTGTGTCTAAATCTACAATAAACTCTGTTGCGTTTACTAGTGGATGCCATAATGTGTATGCGCTAGATGCTTTTAGGCTATCTATATCTTTTATTTTTAATTTCTCTAACTCCGCTATGTATACTTTAATAGATTCCTTATAGTCTAATGCGCTAAGAGTATCAGCCATGTTATGCATCCTATTTATATATGCTTCTACTTCCATAGTTTGTATCCAACTTTTGTGAGGCGCTACCGTATTGTCGTATACAATTCCACTTAGTTCTCCTAAGTACTCTTTTTTCGTTATTGTTATATTATTAAGCTTGTTTCTTTTTACTAAAGTGTTATGCCTATTTTTACCCATTACTTTTACTCCTAACTTTGATATCACTACATATTAAAGAGTATAATAACATATTTAACACAATTAACCTTTACCCCATAATTATACCGCAAATATCATAAATTGTCAACAATTAACGCCTATCATGCTCTAATAGTATTCTTTTATTATATCTATTGCTTTATTTTTAACTATTAGTTTATCATGTTCTTGCATAGTCTCTACGTTGTATTTACTGTACATTTTAACATCAGCAAATTCAGATAGTTCATGTATGATTCTATTATATTTCTTAGAAAGAAATATAAGTTTATATACTTGTTTGCTTTTATATAATGATGACCTACCGCTTAGTCCTAGTTTGTTAATGCACTGTTTTAAATCTCCTATATTTGTTGACTCCATTACAACCGTGTCATGAGTATCAACTAAAGGTGTATCATATTCATTCTCTTGCATCATTTCAATCATGTATATCAAAGCTGTCCCATAAAATTCGTCAGCCATTCTGAGGCATCTTTCTTCGTCAATAGGTCCATAAGTCCTGACCAACCTAATCATGCTATAGTTATTACACAACACTATAAATGAAATAATATCGCCTTTATCTGTATTGAAAAAACTTAATTTATGCTCTTGTGCCATTCTTATCATTATATCTGCCGCTTTATCTCTAGGCATCATACCGTTAGTATATTCGTATATCTCTTTATTATCAAAGAATATATCAATACTATCCTTGCTCTCTTTTACTATCTTCATGTAATAACCTCCTAACTAAATTCAAAATTTCTTTACTTTCTTTTTATAAATATATGTAAGTATATTTTAGTGGCTTTCTATTATTTCCCATGTAAGTATTATGCTTATTTATAATGTACTAAATCTGTATAAAATTATATTTTCTCCTATTTTAGTTACCAAAAAATTATGTAGGTAATGTCTATACACCCTATTAAATCAATAAGTCATCTACTTAATGTAGATGACTTATTTTCTAATCATTGTATGTAATCGAAGATTCCTATGCCTATTAGATTTTGTCTGAGCTTTTGTATACCATCTCTAATGACTACTATATCATTTTTGTAACTGCCCCATGTGCTATCTTCACTGTTCATTACTTTATTATATGTTTCATCTATTTTAATATACACTTCATTCCAAGATGATTTCACATTTATCCAAATCTGCTCCTTCATGTATGTGTTAACATACTCATTATATCCTCTTATTCTTTCCATACTTAATGTTAAGCTTTGTAATAAAATTTCCTTGTCTATTTTATTTCCACCAATGCTATAGTGACCTTCTGCGTATCTTATAATATCATCAAATCCGCTGTTTAATATGCTAACTGATATGAAGTTCATCATATCTGTAAGTTCGTACTTAGTAGTCAACGTTATTTTTCCATCTTCCATTAGTATTTTTTCATTCGTCTCTTGTGTTGTATCTTCACCACTTGCACTATCTTCTATTATAGGCTGTTCTCTTATTTCAGTGTATTCTTCTTTTATTTCTGTTTCTTTTTTGTCCGTGTCAGTTTCATACTGCTCACCTAATTCATTATTATCTGTATTATTATCTGTATTATTTATCCTATCGTCTGCATCAAATATTATTTCATCGTCGTCAGAATTTACTCCGCTGTCTTTATATTCACCCATTTCTGTACTATCACTATTATACACGTTATCTTTAGTTTTAGGTGCCAGTGCCCCTTGTATTTCTCCAGTCACAACTTGATTTTTATTATTGCTGATAGCTAGAGCTACTAGAACTACAGCTAACATTATTACTATGGAAGCAGCAATTATAATTATTAATAATTGCCTCTTATTTATCCTGTTACCCACTACCACATCTCCTTGTATTATAACTTTAAACCCAGAGCATGCTCTGGGTTTATAATACTCATATTTTATTTCTAATTCGAGTTTTAATCTATGTCTACCTCTATGTTAAAGTATTCTTCTATCAAGTATTTTCTACTTACAATGTCACTTCCGAGTAACGCTTCAAATAACATTGGTAGATCTTTATCATTCTCAGGGTACTCAACTGGAACTAATCGCCTAGTTAATGGGTTCATAGTGCTTACATGCATCATTTCAGGGTCATTTTCGCCAAGACCCTTTGACCTCTGTATTCTTATCTGTGAATCTTTAATTCCACTACTGTACAGCTCATTTAATATCTTTACCTTTTCAGGCTCATTATATGCGAAGTGCGTGTTTCCTTTTGCTGTTATCTCAAACAACGGTGTCTCTGCTATATAAACTTTACCCATCTTTATTAGAGTTGGCATAAGTCTATATATCATTGTTATTAGCAAACACCTTATCTGCATACCGTCTATGTCTGCATCAGTACAAATAATTATCTTACCCCAATTTAGTTTTGATACATCAAATTTGGGTAGGTCTTTTACATGCTTACTTTCTGCTTCTATACCGCACCCTATTACCTTTAGTAAATCTACAATGATATCGCTGTTCAATATCCTTGTTAAATCTTCCTTTAGACAATTCATTATTTTTCCACGAATCGGCATTATAGCTTGGAATTTTCCATCCCTTGCTAACTTAACAGAACCTTTAGCACTATCACCTTCTACTATGTATAGCTCCCTTTCTAAAGGGTTTTTAGAAGCGCACTCAACAAATTTACTAGGGCGTTCACTGAATTTGTCTATTGAAGAGCTTAGTCTCCTTAGAACATTCTTTTTCACTTCTTCCGCTCGTTCTCTTGCTTCTTTGTTTGCTACAGCCTCTGCTATTATTCTGTCTGATTCTACCCTATTCTCGGCCATCCATCTACTAAAGTTGTGGAATATAAAGTCATTGAAAGCCTTTTTAATAAAAGGATTCTTTATGGCTTTTTTAGTCTGATTAACAAACTCTGTCCTATGCCCCGGACAGTTAGTAGCCCCTACTGCTACAAGTATTTCCTCGATATCCTTAAATAATATTTTATCTGTTCTACCAATTTTTCCACTTTTCTTTGCTGCATCTTCAATGACCTTAGCAACAGAGTAACGCAATGCGTCTAGGGTCACACCGCCCTCTTCAAGATAAGAGTTGTTATGGTATAATTCTATTAATGATTGCTCCCTTGCGAATGTTATAGCTATGTCCATACCAAGCTTATAAGGTTCATCATTAGCCTCATCATCTTCTCCAAATGCTTCACCAGTGAAATATATTGGCGCTTTAAGCATCTGGCTGCTACACGCTTCATTTATGAACCCCTTTATCCCATCTGGATAGTATAATGTGATTTCTTTTGTCCCCTCGTAATGTAGTATAAACTTTACTTTTGGCAAAAGCATGGCTGCTCTTCTTAGCCTGTCCATATAAAAATGAACAGGGATATTTATATCCGTGAATACTTCCCTATCAGGTTTGAATGTTATGTCAGTTCCTGTATTCTCTCCAGTAGCCTCTTCAACTTTAAGCTCTCCTATTGGACGTCCTTTTTTAAAGTTCATGGTATATTTCTTATAACCATTATCGTCTCTTATTGACACTACATTCATAAATTCTGATGCGTATTGTGTTGCCGTGGCTCCTAGACCGTTTAATCCTAATGATTCTCCATAGTTGTCTGAATCGTATTTACCAGAAGCATACAATGTGCAGAATACCAACTCCCAGTTGTATTTATTCTCTTCTTCATTCCAATCCATTGGAACTCCACGTCCGTTATCTCTTACTCTCACAGTACCATCTACGTTATGCCATACCTCTATTGTATCGCATGTGTTTTCTCTTGCTTCGTCTATTGAGTTTGCTATTATCTCAAATATACTATGAGCACAACCATCTGCATCTTTAGTCCCAAATATGACATTAGGTCTTTCTCGTACCTGTTGCTCTCCCTTAAGAGCCTTTAAAGATTTATTGCTATAATCTTTAGCCAAGTGTATATCCTCCCAACTATTATTATACTTAAAATTTATTAACTTTATATATCCTATTATCAAAATGAATAATACACAGATATTATCTATATTAACCTGCTGTATTAATTTTTATTAACTAGTTTTATTATTGTAGTTAATTATATCATATTTTGACTTAAAAATCAATACAACTTTAAAATATTTCCCATACACTCTGTATTTTTATGTAAATAAGCTGAAAATCTTATTATATTGTTCAATCGTATATCAGCTGTTAAATTTATAGCCTTTACAAATTCCATTATGCACACTCTTAATTATTAAGTTATACTTATTATCTTAAATGTTTTCTAAATATGTTATAGTATTGTATAATTAGATTGTTTATTTATTAATATTAGTTTAACAATACTTTTAAATTTTACACCATATTTTTAACACCCAGTGTACATTTAAATTTTATCTAGCTGATAGCTTAAATTCACCAACAGTATATATCTTAAAATTGATTTTCTATAAATTACCCACCTTAACATTTTTAAAACCCAATAAGCTGTACAAAACATGCTATTATTACTTGTACATATATTTTTTAACTAGCTTTACTTAATGCTTTATAAATAAGGCTCTTAATTACTAAATAAATAGAGTGCCTTATATAGGAATAGGCACTCTAAATTTATTTATCCTCTGCTTTTATAAATCCAGTTGTTTAATTTTTCTCTACCTTTATAGAAGGCAGTGCACTCAAATCCACACCCACTCCCCTAATCAGGACTGCACCCTTATACATTTGAATGGTAGCATTAGATATTAACTTTTTTCTACATAGTTCTATAATTGTTTCTCTTGAAAGTTTTCTCTCTACCCCTCCGCTGTCTCTAACAATATAACCAATGCATTTACTGCCATTCATAATTCTCCCAATAATGCCTAATCTTCCTAGTGCGGGTTTTTTTGTTGCCCTCTGGCTAGTATTCTCATTACCCGTAGTATCTCTCAATTTTCCTGTCTTTTCATCCACTACAGGTAATTCGCTTATATTTATACCTTTGCCACGAAGTAATGGTTTACCGTTTAACATTTGTACTCTGCAATTCAATATTACTCCTTTAGCTATAAGAAATATCAATTGCTCTTTTGTTACTTTTGCCTGACTAGCGTCCTCACCAACAATGTGATACCCAATAACTTCTTGTCCATTCATATATCTGCCAACGACGCTGTACATCATACCACTTGTAATTCTTTTGCCTGCCATATTGACAACCTCCTCAACATTTGATATTATCATTTGTCAATACTGCTTTTTTAGTGGTCATATTAGCCTTAATAACACCTGTATTTTTATTGTATTGTATTTTGTTTCATGCTATGCCAACTTTACTTATTACTCCCTACTAAACCCTATTANTGGTTTTCCCCCTATACCTTTAATTACACCTTCATTGTTATGTACAATTAATTGGCAGCCCTTGAGCCACTTTCCACACTTAGGACACTTATAAAATTTACCCGAGTTTTCGTAATAGGCCTTTCTGGTATATAATCGCATGTAAGCTCTTCTCATTTCTCTTGAAGTGCAATTTGAGTATGTTGTATTATCCCATTCTTCTAACGTACTACTGCCTATGCACCATTG
>JGI24709J26583_10004598_pt1 | contig 10355 bp, 8 predicted proteins | sample BioPla2DNA1_FD_26583 | JGI IMG/M metagenome (IMG submission 26583) | reverse complement strand
CGACAACCCGAAAGCGACGTGAATTTTGATCATCTTGCCGATTTAAAAATATAAAAGACGCTGTCATGATTGACAGGTAGAAGAATGCGCTAACAATAACAAAGAAATTCTCCATAGATATATTCCAGTGTGTTGTATTATATCTACATATAATAATTTTTGAAAAGTTTTAAACTTAAATTTACTGATGTAAGTGCTTTCACTTTCGTCATAGAATGCATTAAATTTAAAATTGTTCTCGAAAAATCTAACAAAAATTTCAATTGTAAAATTTTACTTTAAAAATAAGAAAGATAACGATAACAAATGTAAATAAAATATATAAACAACCTTTTAAACCACCATAGAATGATAAAAATAAATGGAAAAACGAAAAAAAGTTAAAAAATTTTATATTCCTTGTTGACAAAATTTCTGAATTATATATAATCATGGTGTAAAAGGCAAAGCTAGAGCGATCTAGTGACGCAAAACTATAGGGTCTTAGCAATAAGATAGCCAGCTACCGAGCGTAAGAATAGGTGGCTGTTTTTATTACTCGGACTTAAAACTAGTAATACATTACAAAGAACTTACTCTTCCGACTCGGTCAAACCTTGTAAGACACACGACAAGCGCAACGAAAGGAAGATGAACATATGAAAAACAAAAAATCAATTATGTTTGGTGCTCTAGCGCTTGTTTTACTTAGTGGTCTTTCCGCAGCAAGTACAACATTCGCGTGGTTTACCACGACACGTACTGCTTCACTTACTTTTAGTGATGCGACTGTTGTATGTAGCGATAGTAATCTCGTTGTGACTTACGTTGATTCACTAAACACTTTCGGAACGATTAGTGACGAAGCAAACGAAATTAAATTAACGGGTGCGAATCGTGTCACAGATATTTCCGGAAATGGTTTAGATTTTTACAAACCCGTGTGGTCGCCAATTGAAGGCGTTGCTACAAATATTAAAGAAGTAGCGACTGCCGAAAATTACTACATCGACTTCGTCCTTAAGATTGCTAGACAAAGCGATTCCCCAAGTGCAACGGGAATTAAAGTCTACTTAGGCGAAAATACGAAGATTCTTCCGGTCGATGCCACTAAACCACGCGATGTTGATGCAGTAAGCGCAGTACGCATGGCAGTAATAAGTTATGCGGACGAATTCCGCGCTTCGCCTGCACTAATTGAACTGCACGCCCCTGTCGTCGAAACTAGCCCAGAATATATTATTAAAGATACGGCTAGCACCGCCTACAGTGTTAATGGCTATAAAGTTCATGACGCAAGTGCAGAAGTTAACAGTGATCCATTCGTTACAAAACTTAGTGAAGCGGATGGACCCACTCATCAAATTGCCGATTTATCGAGTGACTCCGAAGCATACGTTGGGTTTCGCTTCTGGATTGAAGGTACGGACGCGGAAGCGACCAAAGACAAGGCACTCGGAGGCATGTTCAAAGTTGCCCTAGACATCTATAGTCTCTAGGCAAGTACTACACTAATATCAAAGATATTAAATTAGAACCTAATTGCCCAATTAGTTCATCTCATCGATGAAAGTGGGGCCGGCCACAACTTCCGGCAATTGTTCAAAGGAGGATATTACATATTATGAACAAAAAGAATAAAGTATTATTAGGAGCGATCGGCTTAGTTCTCTTAAGTGGAATCGCCGCGACAAGCTCAACCTTTGCATGGTTTACAACCGTGCGTACCGCTAGCATCTCTTATGGTGATGCAGCCGTTTATAGCCGTGATGGTAACTTAAATGTTACTTTCAAAAGTTCATTAAATACAGTTGATAAAAACACAACTGCTGCAACTCAAGCATTAGTACTCACTGGTACAAACAGAGTTACCGACATTTCTGGTGATGGCTTAGCCTTCCACAAACCAGTATGGTCAACCCCAGGAAGCGTTGCTTCGTCAATTACTGCTCTTACAATGACAGGCGCTGGTGCCGCTGATGATTACTGGGTAGATTTCACCGTTACCTTAAGTCGTGATAACGAATTAGACGATGAAGGATTTAAAGTCTATCTTGGTAATGAAACCAATATCGTTGGTAAAACCGACGGTGCACAACAAGCATTAAATGATAGCGTTGTTCCTGCAACACGTTTAGCAGTCATTCGCGGTAGTGAAGTTGTTATGCGTTGGACACCAAATGAAGAACTTGGTGCAAAATACCTTGCTGCTCCTGGTACTGGTGCTTATGGTACAACTACTCACGAACTTAAAAATGACACTCAATTAGTCCATGGTGCATTCGTTGATTATACAACTCAAGCCGCAGCTGCAGCTGGTGGTACAAAAGGCGCAGTCATTGCTGACTTAAGCAGTGGCATTGCAAAACAAGTCGATGTTACTTTCCGTGCATGGATTGAAGGCTGTGACACACAAACCGAAAATGAAATTATCGGTGGTGTCTTCAATGTTATTATCGATCTCTACGCTTTAGCTGCCTAATTAATTTAATAAAGATTAATATCCTCCCAGGGCTCTTCCCTGGGGGGAAGTCTTAATAATTATTTAAAACAACTATTAGTTAGATAAAAACAAAACAAGTCTCTATTTATACTCAAAGGAGAAGAATTATATGAAAAGAAATAAAGTATTAGTGAGTGCAATCGCTTTAGTACTCTTAAGCGGAGTTGCTGCTACAGGTTCAACACTCGCATGGTTTACAACTGTGCGTACCGCAAGTATTACTTATGGTGACGCTTCTGTTTATAACCGTGATGGCAATTTAAAGATTACTCATGTAAGTACAATGAACACACTTACAGTAAACCTTGATGAAGCTAACAATAAATTAACATATAGTGGCGGGAATACGGTTACTGATATTTCTGGTGACGGATTAAAATTTTATAAACCAGTATGGGCAACCCCAGTTAGTACAGCTGCATCAGTAAAAGATGTTAGTGCAACCGCTGATGGTTACTTCGTTGACTTTACCGTCAATTTAAAACGTGATAATGCTAAAGCTGAACCTGGTTTTAAAGTCTATCTTGGATCAGGCACTAAAATTGCTGGTAAAGATAACGCTGACACCACAATCAAAGCCTTAAATGATAGCGTTGTTCCTGCGACACGCTTAGCTGTTATTAGTAACAATATAGTCGATATTCGTTGGGCTCCTGTTGCTGAATCTACCCCAAGTTACATTGTGGCGGACGCTGCTGGTACATATAAAACCGTTTCTGGTTATAAAGAACAATCAGATGGCGCATTAATCAGCGGGCCAATTTTAGATTATGATAATGTAATTGATGCTGATGCTGCTGGAGTGTTAGTTGCTGACTTAGGTACTGGCGTTGCTACATCAATTGATGTCACTTTCCGCACATGGATTGAAGGCGAAGACGATGATTGTATTAACAACATCATTGGTGGTATCTACAATCTTGAAATTGATTTATACACCTTACTCGCCTAATTAAATTTGCGACCCCGTTTTGCCCCAGGGATATTCTCTCTGGGGTGAAACTTTTTTACAAAAACCTCAAAAAGGAAATTAAATAATGAATATAAGAAATAAAAGATTCGGAACAGTATTAACGCTATTATTTATTAGCGCCATTGCCGCGACTAGTGGAACCTTAGCGTGGTTTACGACAGTGCGTACTGCAAGTGTTACTTATGGTGACGCTGAAGTATATATGCGCGAAGCTGATTTACTTGTTACTTATAAAAGTTCTTTAAATTCATTAGCGTACAGTAGTGAAGTAGACGGAATCACTAAAATAACACTTACCGGTACGAATAGAGTTACAGATATCTTGGGCAATGGTATCAATTTCTATAAACCGCGTTGGAATACAGATAATGTAACCGCATCAGTCATTAATACCGTACCAAGTACTGATCCTGGTGATGCGGATGGATATTTTATTGATTTCACTCTTACATTTTCTCGCTCTGCTGGGGAAGACCCATTAAATTTATATGTCTTCCTTGGGCAAAATACAGCGATTTTGCCGGCGGATCCTGCTAATCCAAAAGATGTTGGTGCACTAAAAGCATTACGCATGGCGGTAATAAGTTATGATAACAATGACTCAGCTACAGGCACGCCAAGCGTTGATATCTTATATGCACCTGAAGCAGAAACAAGTCCCGAATATCTTCAGTTAGGAAGTGGGGGAGCTTATGGTCTTACCACTCATGAATTAGTGCCTGCAACAGTAAAAAGTGATCCGTTTGAGACACACTATACTATTGCGGCTTCACAAGCAGTTTATCCGGAAATTGCAGTGTTACCAGCAGGTACCGCTACCGCTGATGTGACATTCCGCGTGTGGATTGAAGGTACTGATATTCACGCTGACGAAAGCATTATCGGTGGTAAGTTTAAAATTAAACTCGATGTTTACTCGACAGGAGTATAAATTGTAAATTTTTGCGACGAATTATTAAAATACACCATCCAGTGAGGTTGGTGTTTTTTAATAAAAAACACGTATTTTTATGAAGATTTATCGTTAAAGTGCCATATAATCGCATAGATATGTTTGACACTTAATTACATTTAATGTAAAATTTTATTACGTATGAAATAATACATGTGAAGGAGTACCTCATGACTGGCCAAGAAAAGAAAAAGAAATTTAAATTACCAAGTTGGGCAACGTATTTGCTACTTGGTTTAGAATTAGCGTTGATGGTCGCTTTAGTAACCATTTCTATTGTCGCTTTAAAGAATGTTCAAGCAGGATCAGGAGGCCCATTTATTAAATGGTTAATTGGTAACCGCGTATGGTTTTTCGTCCTAATTGTCCTTCCGCTTATTGTGTTATTTCTCTTCAATATTTATCTCTTAATTAAAGTGATGAATGAAGCTTCAAGTAAAGAATTCAAACAAATGACAAAAGATGAATTACTTGAAGAAGCGCGCAAACAAGCGCTTGAAGAACTCCGTAAAGAGTTAGCAAAACAAAACGAACCCGCTCCTGAAACGAAACCTGAAGAATAATTAATCACAAAATACTTAAAATTGCCGTAGAAAATACGGCTTTTTTAATACTTTAATTAGATAGTTCTTGACACTTTTATATGTAGAACATATAATAACTACAGAAAAGGCAAACTTAGAGAAATCTAAGGACGCAAAACTATAGGGCCTAAAAGTGTGATGGTAGCCAGTTGCCTCGAAGAAATAAAGATGAATGTTATTATTTCTGGCAAAGAGTGGTTAGCATCATTTTTATTTAATCGCCACTATCAAATTATAAAATTAGGATAGTGTGCACGGACATTCGTGTTAAAATAATAAAGAATGTTCATATATCACTAAAACATCATTGATTGTTTTAGCGGTATAAGAAAACGGAGAATATTGTGGCAGAAGAAATTAATTTAAGTGAACATCCACTTCTNGAAGTTGCTGACGACATTATTCGTGAAGAAAAGCGGCGGAAACGCACTAAAAAAGTTGTCGCTGTTTCAGCGTTCATNATTATTGTTTTTATCATTATTTCATACTTAGGGTATGCAATTGGTTACTATATTGCAAACGCAACCTCGCTTTCCTTATTGTCAAAAGACCCAGAAGCTCGCTTTGCGCAAGTTGGGTTTAGACTTAGTGAACCGCTAACAGTTACAGAACAACATAAATACAATTTACAGTCTGATGAAGGTTGGGTTGGTGGTGAAGGTTATGTGTATTGGACAACGCAAAACGTGTCGCCACAGACGATGAGTTTTGTGCTTGAGCATGAGGGCTATTCAAATACAAATAGACTTAGCCCAGTTACTTCTGGTTCTTTTACGAAAGATGAAGACCCATATTTACCACTTACGCTTTATGAAGCACCGAAGCAAAACCGTGCAGAACGCCACAATTTGAACTTAAATGTAGCAGATCCAAAAGATTATTTTGGGTTTACAGTATTATTTAGACTTTTAATTGACGAAGATCGAGCCGGAACAATCCCGCTTGATAATATAGCCATTTACTTCAATAGAGACACGAAGGTNCACGGTCAAAATGAATTACCAAAAGCATTGCGTTTTGGTTTCCAAAGTGGAGCTAAAAAAGACATCATTAGTCCAGGGCGCACTTTATTAGAAGAAAATGATTATACAGGTTCAATTGCTGTTGGTGGCAGACTTGACTTAGATGACCCGCGTGCTCCAGCGTCACTTACAGGATTTTATGATTACACATTTGGTCTTGATGGGGCGAAGTATGGCGAAAGTGGTGAACAAATTTATGAAATNGCTTATGGCGAATTTGAACAGCCACTCACAAATGAAAACTGGGGTGAACCACTTGCGGAAGCAGAAGAAAAGTTAGAACATGGTGATGTTTTCCATGCGGTGACTTACAAGGGAGTCCGTCCGCTTATTAACGCTGTACCACAGCGCCAATATTACACAAGTTTCCAAAAATATATGCTTGATGGTGATAAAGGTGAACCGCTTTGCTACACAAATAACCTTGGTGTGGCAGAAATGAATATTAAATTTTGGTTAGAAGGCTGGGACTTAGCGACCACAAATAAAGTTGTAAACAAGTCTTTTGGAATGCAATTACACTTTGTCGCTAAAAGGGCTGAATAAGAAGAGGAAATGGTGATATTATGAACGCATTTTTTAGTTATATCCGAGACACATTTGAATCATTCTGGGCTAACTTTGTCGAATGGTTAGCCGCTGTATTTGTTGAACCATGGAAACTAGTGTCCGATGACTTTGGTACTTATCGTACAATCATTGAAATGTACATGGACTCATTTGGATTTTGGGGTTGGTTTTTCTTCGTAATCTTAATGATTCTTAATGTGGCCGTTATTGGTGGCTTAATCTTTTTATTAGTGCTCCTTATTCGTCGACTTGTTAAGTATTCAAGCAAAAATTATGATAAAGCGAAACTTATTGCCGAAGTACAACGGCTTAACAAAGAACTCTTCTTTGCCATTCAAGAGAAAAATGAAGTACTTAAACTGAAAGCTGAATCATTAGGTCTTGAAGATCCTTCACTTGTGGAAGGTGACAAAACTTCGGTCGTTATTGATACATTCCCAAAACTTGGGGCAGTGGACTTAAAATATAAAGATAAAGACACTGATTTTATTACACCGGTATTAGACCGCGAAATTACTTTAGAACAAATTGCAGTGCGCTATCGTTATTTTGCCGCATCGCAACTTGGGTTATTTTATGATATCGACTTAGTGCGTGTGCTCTTTGCCGCAATGGGTACGGTTAAAATTATTATTTTAGAAGGTATCTCTGGTACTGGTAAAACTTCTTTACCTTACTCCTTAGGTAAATTCTTCTTAAATGACGTCGCGATTTGTAGTGTGCAACCATCCTGGCGTGACCGTACGGAACTCATTGGTTACTATAACGAATTTACGAAGAAGTTTAACGAAAGTGAATTCTTGCGGGCGATTTACGAAGCAAGTTATCGTAAAGATGTAAACATTGTTATTCTTGACGAAATGAACTTAGCGAGAATTGAATACTACTTTGCGGAATTCTTATCGATTATGGAAATGCCTAACCCACAAGAGTGGTATGTTGAAGTAACAAAGACAGCAGATGAAATGAACCCAGTGCAATTAGTGAATGGTAAGTTATTAATTGGGCAAAATATTTGGTTCTTTGGTACCGCAAATAATGACGACTCAACATTTACGATTACCGATAAAGTCTATGACCGTGCGATTAGTATTACATTAAACGAACGTGGACAAATGTTTGATGCTGAATTTACTGAACCATTAAAGATTCCGTATGAACACTTACGGCGGTTATTTGATGAAGCACAAACTAATTTCCCACTTTCCAAAGCAAACGCTAATAAGTTTAGTAAGCTTGACGAATATGTTGTGAATAAATTCCGCATTGGATTTGGGAACCGGATTTTACGGCAAATTCATACATTTGTACCAATTTATGTCGCTAGCGGCGGGACTGAACCAGAAGCACTTGACTTTATGTTTGCATCCAAAATTTTAAAGAAATTTAGATCACTTAACTTAGCGTTTATGCGTGACGAATTAAGTGCGTTACGCGCCTTTATTGAACGGACATTTGGTAAAAACACATTTAAACATTCACTTAATCAAATCGATGATTTTATGACGAGAGCGTAGGTAAATAATGGCAGACGAGAATAAAGTTACAATTNAACAAGAACAAAATGTTGTAGCGGAAGAAGTCGCTAAGGAAGAAACTGCGCCTAAAACAAAAAAGGACAAACCTTTAAAAGTGGCTGGAGCCCAAGAAAAAGTAAAAAAAGCGCCAATTAAAGATAAAGCAAAAAAAGCAGCGGACACCAAACCAAAACAAACTAAAAAAGTTGCTAGTAAAAAAAGTGACACTAAAGTTGAAAAGGAAAAAGTGGACGCTAAACCTAAAGCTGAAAAGGCGAAAAAAGCAAAGGCTGACCCTAAAAAAGCTGACGCTAAGCCTGAAACTGAGAAGGTAGCGGAAAAAGCACTTGATACTGAAGCACCTGCCGCTAAAGAAAAAGAACCGAAAGAAGCGCCCAAAAAAGAAGCACCAAAAAAAGCTGTGCCACGCCGTCGACGACTTTCGGCGATGGAATTAAGAAAGCGTGAAGCATTAAAAGGCTACAAGCGTTTTACTAAGGTTCGTAGCCGTTATTATTCATTTTTAAATCGGACTGTTAAGCAAAGTAAGCCAACGACGAATTTATACAATACGATTGCTAATAAAGCACCAACTTTGTCTGGTATTACGCGTAATGAAGTAAAACGTTTTGACCCAGAGTTTATTGAAAAAATTGAACGCGTGATTCCTTCTCTTGAAGAAATTGTCGTTAATCCGCATAAATTTATTAATGAATTTGCCGAAGTCGTGCAAGTAGAAAAAGCGCGGAAACTTACCCCGCGAGCAGTCAAGTATATGGCGCAAAATGCTGATCATGTATCTGAGGTATTAGACGATGGTCGTGTTATCCCCAAAAAGATTCTTAACGTTTATGTTGATGACGACTTAAAGATTTATGAGAACCGTTTCATTATGACACTAATTAATCGGTTACAAATCTTTATTGAATTGCGGCATAAATATATTAGAGAACATGGTGATACGCGTAATAGTGACCAAATTACGATTAAGCGTGAAGTACAAGTTGAAGATTCGCTCTTCACAGTTGATGCAACAATTACAATGTCAGTGCCTAGTGATGACGAAGGGGCACGCGAAAGTAATATGGATTTACTTGAACGTTTAGAAAATATTAGAAGACGGACACAATTCTTAGTTAATAGCCGCTTTATGCGTGAAATGGCTAAAGCCGTACCTGTGTCTGACCCAATTGCACAAACAAATATTATTCGTTTAAACTGGGCGTATCAAGATGCTTTTAAATTATGGAACTTTATTCATCGCTATGAAGAATTAGGTATTTCATATACAACAACCCAAGCCAAAATTGAATTTGATAAAAAATATTTAGATAAGATTAATCAATTTTCATTAAATTCATTCTTTACAATTGAAACAGAGCATGCGCGCCTTGCTTTAAGTAATGTTGAGCAAAAGAATATTCGTCCGATTATTGAAGCGGGCGACTTAAATTATGAATTAAGTGATGAACGTTTTGCTAAACCAGGATTACCAATGCGTGTTGACGCTCGTGTTGAAACTGCTGAACAAGAAGCAGCGCGACTAAAACGTGAAGCTACTCGCGAAAAAGCTAGACTTAAACGCGAAGAAGCAAAACGTAAACAAAAAGAACGTGAAGCCTTAAAGAAAGCGCGGGCAAAAGAAAGAGCGCTTAAACGCAAGTTAGAAGCTGCTGAACGCGCTAAACGGCGCAAAGAAGAAGCAAAACAACGGCAAATTGAAAAGAATATGGAACGGGCACGCTTACGCGCGGAGAAAGAACGCTTACTTGCCGAACGGAAAGCATATCAAAAATTAATGATGACGGAAGCAGAACGCTTACGCCGAGCACGTAAGGCTGTTGCCGCACAAGCAACTGAAGAAAGAAAGAAGGCGATTGAAGATGCCAAAGCACAAGCAAAATAGTGAAGCAGCGCCAAAGAAAAAAGGGCGTATTGGTAAAATTACAAGCGTTGTTTTAGGGGCGATCGTTGTTTTACTTATTGTTTTACAAGTCGTTGGTCAATCAACCGCTAAAAATAATCATGGAGTGATGCGTTACGGTAATTATCAGTCATTACGCGTTTTAACTGATTCAATGGAACCAACATACAAAGTCGATACAATGGTATTTGTAAAACGTGTTGATCCAAAAACACTAAAAGGACCATCAAGCGAAGGAGCATTAGATGGGGACGTCATTACTTTTGTGCGTAATTATCACGGAAGTTATGATTTACCTGGTGATAAACGCATTGTCACTCACCGGATTCAT
>JGI24709J26583_10004596_pt1 | contig 10356 bp, 13 predicted proteins | sample BioPla2DNA1_FD_26583 | JGI IMG/M metagenome (IMG submission 26583) | reverse complement strand
AGGTTATAAATGCTTTATTGGATAAAGATTTAATACATCCGGGAGATTTCATTGATGTTAGTTATAGTAACGCAAGATTGAAAGAAATCAATAATGGTGAACAAATCATGACAAAAAATAAAACAGATAACTCAATCTCACCAACTCTTACTACAAGTATATCTAACTTAGGAATGTGCACAACAGATTTCAGAGTTAGAAAACTTACACCAAGAGAATGTTATAGACTTATGGGATTTTCAGATGAATGTTATGACAAAGCACTTTCTGTTGGATTATCTGATTCTGCCGGTTACAAACAGGCTGGCAATTCCATTGTTACATATTGCATTAAAGGTATTATGGAACATCTTTATAAAGCACAGTACGACAATACATATATTTGTTTTGATGAAAATTTTACCAAACAACAGGCGGATTAACTTCTGCTTGTGGTGATAATGAAATAATTAAATTATTTAATATCCCGAATTAAAGCAACAACAAAAGAAACGTAGCAATAAATTAAAGGAAAGAAATAGAAATTGGTATATGGAAGAAAATGGAATAAAGGAGAAGAAAGATGAAGAATATACTAATCTTATGTGGGATGAGCAGTAGTGGTAAGGACTCAATCTTACGCAAACTTGTATCAGATTATGATTATTTACCTATTATATCAGTAACCTCAAGACCTATGCGTATTGGGGAAAAAGATGGAGTGGATTACCTATTTGAAACGAAAGAGAATTTCTTAAAATTGATTAAGAATGATAGGTTAATTGAATATCGTACATATAATACTTTACTTAATGGAGTTAGTGATTGTTGGTACTACGGTTTAATTAAACACGTTTTAGATGATAATAAAAAGTATGTAGTTATACTAGATATTCAAGGCACAAAAGACTTTATCTCATATTACGGCAAGGATAAATGTGAAGTAATTTATGTTGATTGTCCTAGTGAAATTAGAAAAGAACGTGCTATGAAGCGTGGTAGTTTTGACTTGACCGAGTGGGAGAGACGTAGTAAATGTGATGAAGTAGACTTTAGTGAAGATAAAAGAATTGATGTTGTAGATAGAGTGGTGCAAAATTGGGGTATTAGTTTAGATGATGTTGTTAAGGAGATTGTAGAGAAAGGCGGCTTGGAATGAATAAATATATAACACGACAAGAATTAGAACAAATGTGTAGAGAAGTTGAAACTATTGCGGTTGACGTAGATGATTGCATAATTGATAGTTTACAAGCAGATGTATCAATTCTCAACAAACGATATAATAAAAATGTAGATAAATCAGAGATTAAATGTTGGAATTTTAATTGCCATTTTCCGACTACATCACAAGAGATTGAAGATATATTCAATAGTCAAGAATTTTTCGACATTGTTCAATTCAAACCTAATGCAAAAGAATTTATTTTATCACATAAAGATAAAGTTGTTCTTGTCACAAAAGGGGATGAGTTGAATTTACTTAGAAAAAGAATTTGGCTTATTGAGAATGGATTGCAAGATATTAAATACATAGGTGTTCCGTTAAATGAAAGTAAAGATATTCACATTCCGTATGATAGTGTATTCATTGACGATAATAAAGGAAACTTAGAAAGTGTGGATTGTAAATATAAGGTTATGATGGTTACGAACGAAAATTCAGAGTGGCAAAGTGGATATGAGGGTTATCGTATAAGAAATTGGTAAAATTAAATAAAGAAAACACTTGACATTCTCCTTTTAGTATGGTATAATAAGTTATATCAAATGAAAGGAGAATTTTTATTATGGCAGAGAAACGTAAACGTAGAACTAAACAAGAAATGCAAGAAAAGTATAGACAAACAAGTGAATATTTAAGTGACGGTCTTTATAGTGGTATCTATAATGGTAAGGAAATTCTAGGCTTTAAGAAAGGTCAACAATATGTATTTAAACTTACTAAACCTATAAATGAATGTTATACATTAGAAGAATTAGAAGAAGGATTGGCTATAAACTATGCCAGCACGATTAGTATAAAACAAAATTGGAAAGATATTAAATTAGATGATTAAGGAGTAGATTATGGATTCACAAGAGTTTGAACAATTTAAAGAGTTTATAAATAAAATTTTACATGAAACATTATCCTTAGACGATTATGCTTTTATTATGGATAAACTTGATATACCACTTGTTCAAAATTCTAATAGTGAATATTGGACTTATAAAAGTGGTTGCCATAATGCAGATTGTACTAATGCTAAAGGAAATTTATGTTTCTATCTTGTGTCTAAGAGTTTCTATTGCTGGAGCGAGTGTGCAATATCTTTCAACCTACTTACTTTAACAGAGCAACGGTTTAAGATATTAGATAAACCTATGTCACGATTTAGGTGTATGAAATGGATATGTGACCAATTAAATATTCCATTTGATTTTAAGTCTGAAAAGATTGATAAACCTAAAGACGTATATAATTGGAAAGCAAGTTTAGGTAAGTATTTAACTAATGGGAATAAAGTAAATGAGTTGAAAATATACGACAATTCAATTATTAACTTTTTCCCTAAGATATATCACGAAAGTTGGATACAAGACAATATATCAATAGAAACTATGCAAAAGTACGATATTAGGTATTACCCTTTGCGTGACCAAATTATAATTCCTTGTAGAGATATAAATGGTCAATTAATTGGAGTCAGAACACGCAATTTAAAACCCAATGAGGGAAGAAAATATATGCCCTTAGTTACATTAGATGGAATGGAATATAAATTTCCAGTAAATAGTTCATTGTATGGAATCAATTATACCAAAGAGGGAATGAGATATAGGAAGAAATGTCTAATATGTGAGTCTGAAAAAGGTGTGTTACAATGTGAAACATACTTTCAAAGAGATAATTTTGCTGTGGGTCTATACGGAAAAGGAATGAGCAAAGAAAAGAGAAATCTTATACTTGATCAAGGAATAAATGAAGTGATAATTATGATTGACTTTGATTATAGTGAAGTGGGAGATAACAAAGAATTTAATAAGTTTAAAGATAAGATATATAAAATAGGTGATTATTTCAAGGGGTTTTGTAAAGTGTCAGCTTTAATCACATATGAGCCACACGAATTAAAATGTAATGCCTTAGATATGGGTAGGGATATGTTTATTAAATTATATGAAGAAAGAGAGGAATTATATTAAAAATTTATCTTGACAAACAGAAATAGATAGATATAATATGGCTATCAAATAGAAAAGGAGAATAATAATGACAATTAAAGAATTAAGAGATAATATTGATAAGATTGATGATGACAATTTATGGAATTTGTTGAGAGATTTTTACGATTTTGGAACACATGGAAGTTTATTTGTAAATGCTATTAATAATATTGACATTACAGATTATATACCAATTCCATATGAAGTATGCGAAGAAAATGAGGAGTAAACTATGGCTAAAATTAAATTTTTAACTAATTTAGATTGAAGATATTGATGATTTGGGGGAAAATTGGGCTATTGGATTGATATTAAATGAACTAAGTTGGAGAAAAATAGATGAAGATTAAAGAGTTATTTGAGAAAGATGAACCTATAACATTAGAAAACTATCTAATAAAATGTGGAGTTGAGAATGTTGAAGAATATCTTAATCCTAGTGGTAAATATTTAGAACCACCTATGCTATATGACAATATGCAAGAAGCAATCAATTTAACAAAATATCATATTAACTTATGCTCAATAATAGGAATTGTGGTGGATGTGGATTTTGACGGATATGGAAGTGCTAGTATTTTATATAAAGAATTAAAATTATTGTATCCTAATTGTGTTATTAAATTATTCCTACATGACGATAGAAAAATACATGGATTAACAGATGAGATAATGTTTGATAAGATATTACATAGTGGAGTTGAATTATTATTTACACCAGATTCTTCTAGTTCAGATTTTAAACAACATAAGATTCTTAAAGAACACAACATTTATCACATAGCATTAGACCACCACCCCTTTATTCCACAAGATACACCATCTATAATTGTCAATAACCAAATATCAGATAGAGTTAAAAACAAATGTGGAAGTGGTGGATTAGTTACTTTTAAATTTTGCCAACGTCTTGAGCAAGAATACAATAAAAATTACACAAAAGATATGGTAGATTTGTGTTACGCTTCACTTGTTTCTGATATTATGGATATGTCAAATATTGAAAATGCTGTATTCAGAAAATTTGGTAGTCATATTCATAATAAAATGTTAGTTGCTTTATGTGGCAAATATAATAAAGGAATCGTAGATGTAACAAATGAACAAATGAGTTGGAATATTGTACCTAAATTGTCGGCTATCATTCGTTCACAAAGAGAAGATGTTAAACAATCTTTGCTTATGGCTTTAATTACGGAACAAGATAATTATATACAATATGTAATGGATAATGTAGATGACATTCATAAAGAACAAAAGAAGATAGTTGAGAACTATTATAAAGAATATTTGCAAAATGTAAATGGCGATAATAATATTATATTTGAACCAATAGACATTTATCCATTCTATACTGGTCTTGTAGGATCTAAATTAGTCAATCAATTTAACAAGCCTACAATTTTATACAGAAAGAATAAAAGTGGATATATAGGTTCTGTGCGAAGTCCTATTGATATAAAACAACCTCTTATTGATAGTGAATTGTTTACATTTGCAAGTGGACATGACAAAAGTTGTGGTTGTGGGTTTACAAGTGATAATATTGATAAGATAAAAGATTTTGTTAAAAATTTTAAAGTTGATAGTAGTGAAAAAGTGGTTCAATCATATTTAACAGATAAGATACCTAATGATTTGTTTTCATTGACAAGTGATTATGATTATGTGTGGGGAAATGGTTTGCCTAAACCGACTTTCCACATCCACTCAATCCATATCAATTCATCACAAATTCGTGAACTAGGAAATGGTCTAACAATTAAATTTACATATCAAGGTGTGGATTTTATTCATTTCTTTACAAGCAATAAATTAAAAGAAGAATTGTATATGGATAAACCAACTAAGATTGTATTAAATGTGATTGGAACACTTGGTTGGAATATATGGAAAGATAAGAAAACGAAACAAGTTATAATGGATAAAATTGAATGTGTTAAGGATAAAGAGTTGAGTTTTGATGATTTGTTTTAAGAAACCAAAAATGATTGCATTTCTACTTTGTAATCAAAAGTGGTTACCTTAATTTGAATTTTGAACCTTGTGCTGATAACGAAGTGTTTATTAAGTTAAACAAAACAATGGCTTATTGTCAATTTTAATGAACATTAAATAACACTTGACAAAAGTTAATCTATGTGTTATAATTAAGAAAAAGTTAAAGGAGAATAAATTATGAAAATCATTAAGAAAGAAACAGAACCTACACCTTCAATATTTCCATTTAGAACAAGTTGTGAATATTGTGATACCGAACTAGAATTAGACGAATCTGATGTTCATATTGGTTCTTATGGACTATACGATTATATTTGTCCTTGTTGCAACATGAAGAATGAATTAGATGAGGGAATTGAGCTAAACAAAAATAATCTACAATTTCCTATTCATTATTATTCGTTTGAAAATGGAAAAGAAGTTCAAGATGAAAAAATTAATAAATGGGTTAAGAAAGGTATAGAATATTTAGAAGAACATACTGACGAATATTTATATTGCATTGGAACTGGAAACTCAAAAGTATTTGTTCAAAAACTTGAAGGAGATAACGTGTATTCCATTACAGTGTGTAGAGATTATTACGAAGTAGAAATTCCAATTAAATAAAATTTAAAAAGAGTGGTTGAAAAAATCACTCTTTTATGTTATAATAGTATTAAATCAGAAAGGAGATAATTATGAAGAATAAAATGTATGATGATGTTTTACTTAAATTATAAACAACAATGTATGATATGTCTATTAAAGATTTAGAAATTTATCGTATGGCTGTTGAGCAAAGAAAATTATGTGACTTAATGTGTGGAGGTGTTGAAGATGATAGTGACATTTAAGAGAAATTATGATGTAAGGGTATGTGACGAAGATAATTATCAAAGTGGCATATTCACATTCATGAGTGGCAAAAGTTATGTGGCTGAAAGAAAAGGACAATATATTTATATAAGAAATGCTGATGGTAGTATTAGGATTGGATTAAATAAAGAATATGAAGAGAGGTATTTGGTATGATCAGTGGATTAAGTGTATGTGATGGAGAAGTGTGGGCTGACGAAGTTGAGTTTGACACAGAAGAAATTATTTACGATTTAAGTGATATTATTACAACAATGTTTGATGCGTGATGATATGGAAAATTGTGCAAAAGTTAGGAAACAAATATTAAAAGGTATGGAAGTAGATTATTTTAAAAAGAATAAGGAGAGATAAATGGGAAATTTACAAGATTTAAAGTATTATCAAAATTATCATAAACACACATCTTTAAGTCATAGATATAATAAAGATTCTCCACTTATTCCTATGGATTATTTTAATTACATAGATAAAAATTTTGGTGACTATCCACAAATATATTCTACAGTTGAACATGGGTGGCAAGGCAATTATTTTAAAATTTATGATGACTTGGAACATTTTAATAAAGATAAAAAAAATCCAATTAAGTTTATATTTGGAACAGAATCATATTGGGTTAAAGATAGATTTAGTTCTGATTCTAGTAATTGTCACATTTGTTTATTGGCTATAAATGATAATGGAAGAAAAAAATTAAATCGAGCAATTTATGAGTCTTATAAAAGTGGTTATTATTATAAGAATAGAATGGATTTAGATATATTATTATCATTACCTAAAGATGATATTTTTGTAACTTCTGCTTGTATTGCGTTTTGGAAAGGTTATANTAATTGGCATGAAGAGTTACCATTTGGAGATAAGTGTGATAAACCAAGTAATGATTTTTCAGAAATAGACGATATTGTATTAAAATTAAATAATCATTTTACTAATTTTTATCTTGAAGTACAAGCAAACTTAACTGATACACAAAAAGAAATAAATTCTCATATATTAGAGTTACACAATAAGTATAATATTCCAATTATAGCTGGAACAGATAGTCATGTTTTAATTGAGTCACAAATGGAAGATAGAGAAGATTTGCTTAAATCAAACAAAATTCATTATGAAGATGAAGATGGTTGGTTTATGGATTATCCTACTCTTGAAACATTTATTAAAAGATTTCAAGAGCAAGGAATATTAAATGATGATGAAATATATGATGCAATAAATAATACAAATAAAACTCTTGAATTTGAAGATATTATATTAGATAGAAGTCTTAAAGTTCCAATATTAAAAGAATTAAGAAATAAAACACAAGAAGAAAGAAATCAAGTATTAAAAAATATACTTATTAAAGAATGGAACGAGCAAAAGAATGATATAAATATTGATAAATATGATGAGTATATTAAAGGTATGAATTATGAATTGAAAGAAATTTATGATTGTAATATGGCTGATTATTTTATTGATACATATGAAATTATGAAACGTGGAATATCTGAATATGGTGGAATATTAACACCTAGTGGTCGTGGTAGTGGTGTATCTGAATACTTAAATAAATTACTTAGATTTACTAAAGTAGATAGAATTAACTCACCAGTAATTATGTACCCAGAAAGATTTTTGACCTCAACTAGAGTTAATGAATCTAAATCGCCACCAGATATAGACCACAATGTATCAGACAGAGAGCCATTCATTCAAGCACAAAGAGATTTAATTGGAGAAGAAGGAACTTTTGACCTAATAGCATTGGGTACACTACATTATAAGTCAGCATTTAAAATGTATTCAAGAGCATATAATCTTGACCCAAAATTAGCAAATGAAGTAACAAAACAAATTGATAAATATGAACAAGCAATGAAACACGCAGAAGATGATGAAAAGGATTTAATTGATATTTATGACTATGTTGATAAAGATAAGTATGAATATTTAATTGATGGTTGTCAACCATACATGGGAATTGTAGACAATCTTAAAGCTCATCCTTGCGGATGCTGTTGTTATAGTGGAGATGCAATAGAAGATATTGGTGTAATTATGGTAAAGTCTAAATCACAAGGAGATGATGCAAAGGAAACATTTGTTGCAGTTATTGAAAGTGGAACGATTGATTCTTTCGGAATTTTAAAACAGGATTATTTAGTTGTAGATTCTATTGGATTGACTTATGATGTTTATAAAGAAGTTGGAATTGAGCCATTTACAGTAAATCAATTACTAGAAAAAATTGCAACAGATAAAAAAACTTGGAAAATATATTCAGATGGATATACAATGTGTGTAAATCAATGCGAACAATTAAAATCTACTCAAAAAGTTATGAGATATAAACCTAAGAATATATCAGAATTAACACAATTTGTAGCTGGAATTAGACCATCTTTTCAATCTATGTATAAAACATTTGAGTCAAGATTACATTTTGATTATGGTATTAAAGCATTTGACTCTCTAATACAAGATGAATATTGTAATAGTTCATTTATATTATATCAAGAGCATTTAATGAAAGTGTTAGGTTTTGCTGGATTTCCTATGAGTGAAACTTATACTATTATCAAGGCAATCAGCAAAAAGAAACATTATGTAATTAATAATGCTAAAGAAAAATTTATCCCTAATTTTGCTCAAGCAATTCTTGATACTAAAGAAACAACTAATGAGAACGAAGCATTAGAAATGTCTAAGAAAGTATGGCAAGTAGTAGAAGACAGTGCTAGTTATGGCTTTAATTCAGCACACGCATATTGTATGGCTGTAGATAGCGTTACTATTGCATATTTGAAAGCACATTATCCTTTAGAATTTTATAAAGTTACTTTACAAAGATATACAAACAAAGGAAATAAAGATAAAGTGTCTTTGCTTAAAAAGGAAATGTTAAATAGAGGGTTCAAACTTAAACCTATTAAATTTGGTGATGATAACAGAACATTCTCTATTGATAAAAAAAATAGTTGTATCAATCAAACTATGCAAAGCGTCAAGAATATGCAAAAAGTAGTTCCACAAATTATGTATGATAATAAAGATAAAAAATTTGATTCAGTATTTGACTTATTTGATTTTATGTGTAACTGTGGAGCAAATAAAACAAGTATAGATATTCTTATTAAATTAGATTACTTTTCAAACTATGCCGAAATCAATCAATTATTATATGGTTTGAATGTCTACAAAACTTATATAGGCTCTAAAGTATTAACTAAGAGCAAATTATCAGAGTTTGAATTAAAGTGCCTAGAAAACTGTTATAATAAAGAAACAGAAAAACAAATAAGAGAAATAGATAATTTAAAGTTTATATTCAACCTTATAAAAAACGCAAAGATACCAAAGACAACAGATTTAGATTATTTACATTATGAATTACAATTGCTAGGATATACAAATGTAATTATTCAAGATAATGATTGTTATGGAGTAGAATCAATAGAGATAAACCAATATGGAACACCATTTATTACTCTATATGAAATTTCAAGTGGTCAATCTCAACAATATAAGTGTGATAAGAAATATTTTAATTCATATCCATGTGAGCAAGGAGATATACTTAATGTTGCGTTTAGAGAAAAGACTAAAAAGCAATTTATAGGTACAGACGAAAATGGAAAGAATATTTACGAAGATACAAATGAAACAGAACAAGTAATAAAACTGTATAGTATTAAATAGCATATCGGCAACATTTTAATTTTATTGCCAATATGATAAAATTACCTCTTGATATTTTAAGTGTTGAGTGGTATAATGTTAGTATAAAGATAATAAAGAAAAGGAGAATTAAAAATGAACATTGAAGAAATGAAGCAGCACGAATGGAGTATATCTTGGAGTGGTGGGAAAGATAGTACAGCAACAGTTATATTGTGCCACGAATACGGAATTCCGATAAAAGAGATTATATATGTAAGAATGATGTATGATGAGGAGCTTCCTGCTACTCTTCCAGTAATGACTGATTTTGTAGATAATACTGTAAAGGTATTTGAAAGTTGGGATATAAAGTAAGAGTTGTTAAAAGTATAAAGACGGCTAAACAGTTTATTGATGCAAAATATAAAAGGTCGATATATCAATATAAAAATGGGAAACCTTATGGAGTTACTGCTTTTTGTCGTGGCTTTTGTAATTTCACTAATGTAAAAAAGAATACTATAAAAACTGTGTTAAATAGTGAATATGATAGGATTAAAAGAATTTAGAAAAGAAGAAGGTAAAATTAGATATGAATAGAAAAATTATGTTTTATACATATATTACAGACGATAAATATGTGACAAATTTACTTAC
>JGI24709J26583_10004591_pt1 | contig 10368 bp, 24 predicted proteins | sample BioPla2DNA1_FD_26583 | JGI IMG/M metagenome (IMG submission 26583) | reverse complement strand
ATCATTTGCAGCCTCTATTCCAGATTTTTCGCCAAAGCAGTACTTTGCTCTTTTTCGATAAAACCCACCGTCTACTAAGATAGCAATTTTCATTTTTCCTCCACAAAAACAAAACCCCCTAGGTTCGGCATTCCTCGAATATTGAGGAGCGTACTGCTAGAGAGTCTTTGTTTTTCATAGCAAATAGAATTTCTTTTGCATCATTATGTTAGCTCTCTAGCTAATCAAAGTCAATAATTTACACATCTTTTCTCTATTTTGCACAATTTTTTACATTATTATCACTTATTTTGAATATTAGATTACCTTCTATTTTGTTGTTCATCTCTCCACTTCCGGCGGTCAAAATCTATTAGACTCTCCAGGTCTTTCTACAGTTTCTTATTGCTTTCTTGCAGGCCTACCATAGAATGCAAATTCAAAATAGATCCTGTTATTTCCACCTAAAAATGAAACTGCACAAAAAACAGGGAGATCTGAATCTTTCCATTGGATAACCATATCGGCTAACCGGTTAGTTTTCATCTCTCCGATTCTTTCCCCTTTCCAATAGACGGCAACTATCGTTCCTTGTTCTTCGGATTCCTCAATATTTAATTCGAGAGGATCTCCACGTTTTACACCAATGCTTTTGCAACTTTTCCCATAATGGCCACCATACTGCCAGGCTATATGAATATTAACATCCTGATAGTGGTAAGAGAGGCTTTCTTGGTCGATTTTATCAGGAGCAAGTTTGCGTAATTCACGAACGACAGACATTTCATTTGTAATTGTCTCGTTCTCTAAAATCATATCCTGAAGCTGCTTATCATCTGTCTTCATTTTTTTATAGGCTTTTACTGTATCGTATACCCAACCTATGCAAAACAATCCACACGTAAACATATAAAGTAAGCCTATTCCGATTTTCTTTTGCATAAACTTATGTATGCCGAGCCACCCAAACAACAAAGTGATAATAAATCTATTCATGCAAAATTACCCCTCTTATCCATTGGAATTCTCCTTATAAAACTCAACAGCTTTTTCAAGAAAATCAACGGTCACGTTAAAATAATCTGCAAGTTCCCATTTATCCATATCTTCGTGTTCTGATAATCTTCTTAGCTCGTTCTCCGGAACGAGTTTTTTTATCGCCCACTTATCCGCTCTCCGTTCGTGCTTCGAGCGTAAATCAAACGGACTATACAGATTGTAAAAACTTCCGGTTAAACAATGCCCCAGTTCGTGGGCGAGATGCACTCTTTCATCTGCACCTTGCCACAGCAAGCCATAGTCAAGCGCAACATAGCAATTGCCATTTAGTGATGCAGACTGCGATTGAGTGCAAGGCAAATTGAAATAAACCACTTCAACATTATTTACTTCTGCGACTTCAAATAATTTATTCATCTTTCGTTCTGTTTTTCTCTCGTTCCCTTACATACCGGGCAAATCCTTTTACTTCATCCATCATATCTTCGGTAACGCTTTTGTCGCCGTCAAAAAGCGCATTCAATAATACTTCTCTCTCGTTTTGTGGCGGGGGATTTTTGATGTCGGACACTCCGAGAAGATAATCTGTGGAAACTTCAAGATATTCTGCAATCTTAAGAAGCCTATCATCCGGGAACACACCTTTTCGAAGTTGCCCTATATATCCGTTTGCAAATCCCAGGTCTCTTTCAAGCTTTGAAATTGGAATATTTCTATTCCGGCAAATTTCTTTAACACGGTCAACGCTGCTCATTTTTCTCCCTCTCTAATCCTTATAAAAATTTTTAGAGAAAAGACGAAAAAACCCTTGACTATTTAGAGATAAGCCTATATAATCACTTTAGACATAGAGTTTCGCCTATTTCAATGTTTTAACAATCAATGCTGATAACTTGATTGTAGAGTTTACTCTAAACATTGTCAAGAGAAATCTCTAAAGACTCAAGTGTAGAAGGAGGGGGATAGTTTGGTACTCGACAACATTAAAACATTATGCAAAGAAAACAAAATCAGCATTGCATCTTTAGAGCAGAAGCTTGGTATTGGCAACGGAACAATCGGGCGCTGGGATAAGTCAAGTCCGACGACCGACAAGATTAAAGCCGTTGCTGATTATTTCGGATGCACTATTGACGACCTATTGTCTGAACAGCATAACAAAACGGCTGTCCGATAGAACGGACAGGGGGTAAAAATGGCAAAACTAAACGGTTCAGAACAAAAAATCCTTAAAGACTTCGTGGAGCGAGTTGAGGCAAAGCGGAAGTGGCATGGACACAAAGCTTCAGATTTTGCTTTGCAATTAGGAATAACTGCAGCAACTTGGCTTGTAAAGCGAAAGAAACCTGAAACCCTTACGGCGCTGGAGATTGTAAGGATTTTTAAGCTTTACGGAGTTACTTTAAATCTCGATTAAGAAAGGAGGAAATATGTCAAGAGAATCGCCAACTTTCCGCGCAACGCTTATGCGAAACCGAGAGCGTGCCGAAGAGCTTGGAATCACGGCCGGTGAATTAAATATGACTCAGGCAGCGCGGATAATTGGCCGTCATGTTCAAACGATCCGGAGATCTATAAGAGAACGTGGAAATCCTTATGGATTTATCAATGGAAAAACCACAATCGAGAAGATCTCCAGAGCTCAATCGTGGGAACCCTAGAGGTAGATCATGGAATTAATAGTAGGAATTTTTTTAACAGCAGTTTGTCTAATTTTAATGACCATTGAGATGTTAATTAAAGACATCGAGACAAGGTTAAAGGTTATAAAAATAGCAATTTTAATCGGGTTTGCAGCACTATTTGTGCTAATGAAAGTGAGGTAATTAATGAAATCTTATTGGGAATTAATAACAGGAGTGGCTGGAGGAAGAGTCTCAGTTTCTCAACCAAGAGAAGTTCAGTTTGATGTCCCTCCGGAGCCGTTTTATCACAAAGAAAAAGACGCAATGCTGAGGATTGACTATAAGCAAACCGAAAGAGCTGCGCTTCGTCAGAAAAAGGAATGGGAGAAGATTAATGCGAGAAATAATTGATTTTATTAAACAAGTTCCACCCCGTGAATGGTTAAAAGCCGGGATACAAGTAACATTACTCTTCCTGTTTTTTATCCTCTTAACATTTCTGTTTGGAATTTTGGAGTTAGGGGTACTGTGATGAAAAAAGACAAAAAAAGATGCTCCTCGTGGAGTGAGGAGCGAAACAAGATAATCAAAAAAGATGTACCAAAAGAATATCACACAAAATAAAGATAATCAACGAGGAAATAAAAATGTTGCAATATTTAAAAACCGGAAGGGAGAACGCAATTCCACGTTCTGAGCTTGCAAAGATGGCAGGTGTCTCCGACCGGATGATGAGGCAAAGTATAGAAGATTTAAGAAATGCAGGTTATCCAATTTGCAACCTTCAGGACGGTAAAGGCTACTTCTTAGCAGATGATCCTCAGGATCTAAAAGCTCAAATGGCGATTAATAAGTCCCGGGCAATGTCTATCCTGGTTCAGCAGAAGCATCTTAAAAGAAAGTTAAAAGATATTGATAAAGAGGAATCGTAACCTATGAGTAAATTTGTCTTAATTATTCCGGAAAAAAGAATACCGTTCGATGACGGGTCAATCATTAAACAACACGCTGTTTTGAAGAATGAATCAGGAGAAATTGTCTATGACGCAGAATTGCCTTTAGATGCCGTTATCGACTGCGGAGCTCAAAAGCATAGCCAATCTGAATATGAACACCTGCAAAGGTACAGTTTGTAAACTTGGAAATAGATTTCTGGACATAAATAGCACCAGATTTTATGAGTTGAGATGCTAGAGATCGGTCATTTGGAGCAACGAGGGTAATCCTTGTAATAGGATTCAATGTAATGTATTTCTCCCTCGCCCTTAATTCCGTAAAGAGGAGTTTTAAAAGGTCTCTCGACGTTTTGAACCGATTAAACCAAGAAGCAGATAGAAAGAGTGTAAAATCAAGCCCTAACTTTTCAGACTGATTTGGAAGCGCAAAAGCAATGTGAATATCGCCATACTTTTCTATCAAGAGATCAATATATTCCCTTACAAACTGAAGTTTTTCTTGGTTTATATCAACGAGTGCAGCCACACAATCACCCCGCTATCCTCATTCGTTATTGCATCATAAAAATCCAGCCATCTGCTCTCCGAAGAGGCAGGATCAAACTGTTCATATCGAAGATCCGGCGACCAGTCTGTAGTCAAAGACCAGTTAACTTGGAATTCTAAGTTTGAATCTTGATATTCCTTCAAATCACTCCTTAAATCAGCTAGATTCACGAGATTATTAAAATCATGTTTTTTATATTTAGATTGCTCATCAGGATAAGTTTTAAATCCCTTGCGTTTACAAATTAAAGCCTTCAAAGAAAACTCAATAGAATAGCCGGCAATATAAACCGCCCACTTGTAGTGTTGGTTATCCGCTAACAACTTTGCAACAACGCAACATTCTTTTGATTCTTCAATCAATGTAAAAGCAGTAAACAAAGCGACTCCTATATACACAAAAAGATTAAATGCAAAATCAGTTTATCACATTAAAACAAACAAATAAATAAATCTTCAAAGAAAGGAGATCTAACAGTGTCCAACCAATTACCGGATCACCCGGTTATAAGAAATTTACAAGCGACAGGTTATCCTGACGGAATATATCCCGAAATCCCCCATTGTCCGATTTGCGATGAAGAATGCGACACCGTTTACACCAACTTGTATGGAGAGATCGTAGGCTGTGATGAGTGTATCGGCACCGCGAATGCCTGGGAGGTGTTATGCGATGAGTGAGATTATCAGAATTCCAACTATCAATATGAGTCACGAAGAATGGCTGGAAGAGCGCAGAAAATCCATAGGCGGAAGCGATGCTGCTGCAATAATCGGATTAAATCAATGGTCCAGTCCTTACAGAGTATGGGCGGATAAAACCGGAAGGCTTCCGGAAATCCCGGATAACGAAGCCATGAGACAAGGAAGAGATTTAGAAGACTATGTCGCACAGAGATGGTGTGAGGTTACCGGGAAGAAGGTTCGGAGATCTAACTTCATCATTAGAAATACTGCCTATCCTTTCGCTCATGCGGATGTTGACAGATTTGTTGTAGGCGAAGATGCCGGACTCGAATGTAAAACCACATCCGTTATGAACCTTAAGAATTTCAAAGGCGGAGCATATCCGGAACATTACTATGTCCAATGTGTCCACTACATGGCGGTTACAGGAGCAAAGAGATGGTATCTCGGTGTTCTCGTTCTTAATCAGGGTTTCTACGAATTTACCATCGAACGCGATGAAGAAGAGATCAGAGCATTAATGGAACAAGAGCTAGACTTCTGGAAGTTTGTTGAAACAGACTCCCCTCCTCCGGCCGATGGCAGCGATGCAACAATGGACGCCTTGCAAACAATCTATGCAGACAGCAACAGCGAAGGGCTTGTTAATCTGTTTGGCAGAGACTCTTTAATACAGGAATATTTCAGTCAGAGAGACATTAAAAATGAAGCGACAAACAGGATGGAGGAAATTAAGCAGACGCTCATTATCGATTTAGGAGAAAACGAGACAGGAATGTGCGGATCTCACAAAGTCACGTGGAAACCGCAGACTCGAAGAACATTCAATGACAAGAGCTTTGCGGAAGATTATCCGGACTTACCGCTTGAAGATTATTACAAAATATCATCATTCAGAACATTTAAAATCAGGGAGGTTAGCTAACATGGCAAACAGTGGAATTATTCAAAAAACGGCAGAAACAAAACTAAAACAAAACGGTAACGGCAAAAGACTGACAATGCAGCAGTACATTAAACAGATGGAGGGTGAAATTAAAAAGGCGCTGCCTTCAGTAATCACTCCGGAGAGATTTACACGGATAGTTCTTTCTGCTCTTTCTTCCAATCCTAAACTTGCAGAGACCACACCTCAAAGCTTCCTTGGCGCGATGATGACCGCTGCACAACTGGGAGTTGAACCGAACACTCCGCTCGGACAGGCATACTTAATTCCCTATTGGAACAGTAAAGCTAAAGCTTATGAATGCCAATTCCAACTAGGCTATAAAGGGCTGATAGATCTTGCCTATCGTTCCGGAGAAGTAACAATAATTCAGGCTCATGTAGCATATGAAAATGATGAGTTTACATACGAGTTCGGTCTTAATCCGGTACTTAAACATGTTCCGGCTACATCCGATAGAGGGGAGCCTACTCACGTTTACGCTGTTTTTCGTACAAAAGACGGCGGTTACGGATTTGACGTTATGAGCGTTGATGATGTTAGAGGACATGCACGGAAGTATAGCAAGGCATTTGATTCCGGACCGTGGCAGACAAACTTTGAAGAAATGGCAAAGAAGACGGTGTTAAAGCGTGTATTAAAATACGCGCCGTTAAAGAGCGATTTTGTCAGAGGATTGTCCGCTGATGAAACTATAAAGACTGAAATCTCGGAAGACATGTATGAGGTTCCAAACACTTACATCGAAGTTGAAGCCGATGCTGAGTTTGTGATAGACACAGAGACGGGTGAGGTTTTGGAAGAGGTTTTAGAAGAAGTTAAAGAGAATAAAGAAGCTTAACAGAAAGGAGGTCCAGGGGGGATTAAATACATCCCCCCTACTTAAAATTCTGATAGAAAGGACAACTAATGGCGAGAGAATATTTACATTTGCACAATAGTATATACAAAAACACATCCCTGCTTTCAGATGCAGAATTTGGAAGACTAATAAGAAGCGTATTGATTTATTTAATTACGGATCACCGTCCCGAACCTGCAGGCAACGAAAGATTTGTACTTCCGTTTCTGATACATGAAATAGACCGCGAAGATTAGACTCATTAACTCTAAAGAAAGGAGGGAGAAATGGCGCGAAAAAGAATGATTGATCCAAATTTTTGGCGAGATGAAAAAATAGGAGAGTTAAGCCATTTGGAACGCTTGTTGTTTATAGGTCTTTGGAATTTTGCCGAAGATAACGGAGCCGGTCGAGCCAACCCCAAGCTAATTAAAGCAGACGTATTTCCATACGATAGCCTAAGAGATAGCGATATAGAAAAAGCACTCGGCAACCTCTGTACACTTCGCCTCATAACTCTGTACGACCTTGACGGTCAGCGTTATTACCATATCGTAAACTTCCTTAAACATCAGAAAATCAATCGTCCTTCTCCTTCACCTATCCCGTTACCCGAAGAGACTGAAAATGCCGAAATTGTATCACTCACTGAGGACTCACTGAATACTCACGGAGAGCCCACTGAGGACTCACGCCTAATAGAAGAGAATATAAGAGAAGAGAAGTTAAGAGAATATAAGAGAATATATGAAGAGTCAGAAGTGAATGAATCCTCACGAACATTCGGTGAATTTAATCACGTTGTTATGACTGATGACGAATATCAAAAGTTGGTAGGCCGATATGGTGTATCAATGGTGCAGTCTAAAATAGTCGCTCTTGACACGGGAATAGAAAATAAAAACAGCAAATATCTCGGATATAAAAACCATTACGCCACTATCAACAGTTGGTGCCGGAAAGATGTTGAAAAGTTATCTGTTGTCAATTCTCAAATCAGTCAATCTGTCAGCAAACATGATGAGTCTTTGGGTTTCATATATCCCGGAAAGGAAAGCAATGTTGTTTAAATTTCCCAACGCAGAAAAGAGTCCCGGTGATTATATGCATGAAGGCATTCTATATTGTGGCCATTGCAAAACACCTAAGTCCTGCCGGATAGAAGGGATCCCTGCCTTGCTCCCCATATTCTGTAAATGCAGCAAGGAAAGCTACCAGCGAATGGATGAAGAAATGAAAAGGCAAAGAGAGCTTGCGAAGATTGAAAAGCTTAAGCAAGGACTTCACGGAGCTATTTATCACAAATTTGTCTTTGAAAAAGATGTCCGGCCGGACAGCAATGCTTCTCTTGTTTCGAGAGGATATGTCAGCAACTGGGAGAAGATGAAAGAAGGCAATATAGGCATCATGTTCTCCGGAGATGTCGGAACCGGAAAGACTTTCTACGCTGCGTGCATCGCAAACGAGATTATAGAAAAATATAAAAACTCAGTGCTAATGATCTCGGTATCGGAAATCATTAATGCGGATATATCCGTTAAAGATGAGCTTTTTGAGAAGATCTCTGCCGTTTCCCTTCTTATTCTGGATGATGTCGGAGCTGAGCGCAGAACCTCTTACGGTTATGAACAGTTTGAGAACATAATTAATCTCCGTGATTTATCGGGTAAACCTCTGGTTATAACAACTAACCTGTCAATAGCCGAAATAAGGAAACCCCCGGATATTGCTTATTCGAGAGCTTATGACCGAATTGACCGGATGTGTCCCCAAAAACTTGTTTTAACCGGAACAAGTTTTAGAAAAAGAATAGCCGAGCAAAAGAGACGAAAAGCAATGGAAATATTGGGAGAAGACTGTATATGAATAGCCGACAAAAAGGAAAGCGCGGAGAGTTGGAGCTTGCAAAGAAGCTTAAAGAATACGGATTTGAAACGCGCAGATCTCAACAGTTTTCAGGGATTGCCGGGGACGGTGATGTTGTCGAACTTCCGGATATCCATATAGAAGTTAAACGCGTAGAACGACTGAATATCTATGAAGCGATAGAGCAAGCTGTCAGAGATGCAAAGAACGCTATACCGACTGTATTTCACAGGAAGAACGGAAAAGGTTGGCTCGTTACCATGCAGATTGAAGGCTGGGTAAAGATTTATAAAAGATACTTGGAAAGAGAGGAGATTAAAAGATGACAGGAGGATTAAAACGAGTTGAGGAAGTTGAGGCCAGCTTAACATTGGTATCAGTTGTCAAACAAAATACAGTAATGATTAGCGACATACAGAATGTACTGCAGAACATAATCACGCTGTTGTTTCAAGACGATAAATTAGACCTAAAACCCTTCGCTAATATTGAAGCACATTGTGTTTATGACGAGGTCTCTTTTCAAAATTTAATGTTAGAAATCATGTTTGAAAATCTCAAAAAACTAAGGGAAGCGCTTGAATAGGAGGTAAAAAATGACAGAAGAAAAAGTAAAAGTTTTCGGTGAATATGCATTGCCCGAAGACGAAGTCTATTTTGACAAAGAGATTGAAGAAATGAAACAAAAAAAGACCTGGATTCCAGTAACGAAAGCTCTCCCTACCCCGGGTGAGATGGTCTTAGTGTCGTGCAAGACCAAATCAGGGAAAAAGAGCGTAAACAGAGCTTATGTAGATGAAAAAGGATGGTGGCACGGCTCCGGTTCGATGTCCGGAGTTCAAGCCTGGATGCCGCTTCCGAAACCGTTTGAAGAAGAGGAGATTTGAATGTGAAAGTAGTTATCAAAAACCCGGGTGAAGAACCTTATTTCACCGATATTGAAAATAGTCTTAGCGAGCTGCAGAGGAGCGTTGGAGGATATATAGAGACTGTAACGATTGCAAAAGATATGACAATTATCTGCAACGAGGACGGCCGGCTTCTGGAAATGCCCTATAACTGCAATATCTGCGGTGTAGATTTTGTCGGACCGATTATTTTTGCAGGTGTAGACGGAGACGAATTCTGTGACATTCCAGCCTCTCCTGACGAGTTCAGGAGGATATTTAAAAAGCTATTCAGAAACTTGATTAAACCTGACCCTATTGAGGGGGGTGAAAACAATGACTGAAACATTAAAACTTACGCAAAAAGACTTCCGGAATTACAAGTTAGATACACCGTTCATAACAGTCAAAAAAGTAAAAGAACCGGATTTCGTCAAACTATATTGTGATGAGTTGAACGCCCGTGGATATGGGCGAAGATTAAAAGACGCAATAGAAGATCTAGAGAAAGACATGGTTATTATTTCGGAAATCAGAGAGATGATAAAAGAGGATAAAGCAAGGAAAGAACGATAAGTAAAATATCACCAAGGTTTCTAAATTTGAGGAGTGGTTATGAGCGAATTAATCAATTACATAGACCCTGTCAAGGTTACAATTTGCATATTAAGAGATTGGAGTGATAAACACTGGAAGGCAACTTATGGAGACGAAAAAGTTGCTGAAATAAATTCTCAAATGACTTCAATTAAAGGGGCTTCGCTTGATAAAACTCCTGTTACCGGAGGAGCAAGTCGAACGGAAGAAATGTTATGTGCTGCAATCGACAAAAAAGACATTCTGCTTAAAGGAAGAGAGCAAGCGCGCGCATATATTGAAGAATTAATGCCGTATTGGGAACGGTTAACTGAAGAAGAGCAGTTTCTTTTAACTACAAGGTTCATTGAACGAAACGGAGAACGCTGGGAAGACAAGGTAACACGCCGGTATTACATTAGCCGTTCAGAAGCTTATAGACGCAGTGATGCAGCANTAA
>JGI24709J26583_10004590_pt1 | contig 10373 bp, 10 predicted proteins | sample BioPla2DNA1_FD_26583 | JGI IMG/M metagenome (IMG submission 26583) | reverse complement strand
CATACACGCAAAACGTTGTAGCACATTTTAAAAAAAGACACTCTCAATGACAGAGAATAACCAAAATAAATATTGTCCATGCTGTGGTTATGATACATTTGACCCATCAGAAAGGTTTGAGTATTCAATTTGTCCGATTTGTTATTGGGAGGATGATAAAATACAATTTGATGACCCTGAATTAAGCGGTGGAGCAAATAGTGTTTCGCTCATTCAGGCACAACTAAACTTTGAGGAATTTGGTGCATGTGAAAAAGACATGATTAAGAATACAAGAAAGCCTTCAAATAAGGATGAGCGTAATCTTAATTGGAAAATTGTTCAAAAAATTGAATTCAAATTCCAACAAGAGATTTTAAATTTCATTCTTGGTAATACCACGATTAGCGATTTGCCTCGAATTGGATTATTGGGATTAACTGAAGGACTTGAGAGCGAATCTTTGATAATTTTGGCTGGATTATCGGAGACGGATAATTCCTTTGAAATTGAGCAGTATTTTAAGAAAACAATTTCTGAATTGAATATTGAGCTTCCAGATAAATATTCTGCTTCGATTGAATTGGCTCAATTCTATGCTGATTTAATAATTGACAGAAAGCTTGACCCGATATTAGGTGTAAATAAGATGATTAGGAAGTGCTTTGACCATTGTGATTTTGGAGAAAGTAAAAAATATGCAATGGACAATATTGGATTTGAGGCTGTTTATGGATTATATTTGAGTTATTCCCAATCAGAAGAAAAATGCAGATAGAAGTAAAACGAAGGGAGCTTAAATTTAAGCCTGATTTCTCGAGAGTTATTGCGCGTTTTTTCTATATGAATGATGACCGGGCTCTGGGAATCATTAAAGCAGTGCTTGAAATGCGCGAAGATGAAGTCCGCATGGTACTGAATCAGGTACTTAGGGATTTCTCAATGCGTCACAGGAATTGCTCACGGATCTTCCAGCGTCATTATGAAAATGTTCGTCATCTGCTGCCTCGTTTAGGTGTTTCNGGTGAGGAAATCAGTTCTGAAAGACAACTGATCATCGGTTCCTATTTTACACTTGAATATTCAATCGAGGCTGCAGCAATTTTTAATCCTTCAATAGTTGAGCATCCCNATCAATCAGAGATAGCTCAAGGTGAGAAGCGTGTTATTTTGAGTTTTCGTGCTACAGGTGAAGGACACCTTTCATCAATAGTCTTCCGTACCGGAGTGCTTGACAAGGAGGGTAATCTTACTATAGAGCCTATCGGTAAGTTTGTCGAGGAGGCAGAGTACATCAGGCGGCATGTATATGATAAGGAAGCCTTCAAGCGCAAGCTTGAAGAAATGGAATGCTCCAGCCTTATTCCATCTGATGTGGTACTTAACAAACTTGGTGAGCGCTTTACCTACGGTGAACTCAAGAAGGTTATTGTTGAAGTGGCGGCTTCACCACATCTTGTTACAGAAAAGAAACTGCTGCTTGACCAAATCTCATGGTTGGCATCCTCACATTATGAACTACAGTTCTCGCTTGATACAAATATTTCTGAGCGGGTTATCTTCCCCGTATCTTATAATGAAAAGAATGGTATTGAGGATGCCCGCTTTGTAAAGTTTACCGACGATGATGGTTCAGTTACCTATTATGCCACCTATACGGCATATGATGGGATCAGTATTCTTCCAAAGCTTCTTTCAACAAAGGATTTTTATCACTTTNAGGTTATGCCTATTCATGGTGAGGTTGCCCAAAATAAAGGTATGGCTTTGTTTCCCAGGAAGATAAGAGGAAAGTACGCTATGCTGTGCCGTATGGATGGTATTAACAACTACATTGCGTATTCTGATGATATAACAGTTTGGAGGGAGGCCAAATTGATACAAAAGGTAAAATATCCTTGGGAACTCGTGCAGGTAGGTAACTGTGGATCACCAATCGAGACTCCTGATGGCTGGCTGGTTATTACTCATGGAGTGGGACCGATGCGGGAATACAGCATTGGAGCCTCCCTGTTTGACCTTGAAAATCCTGAGATCGAGATTGGTCGCCTTAGTTCTCCTCTCCTTGTTCCCAACANTGAGGAAAGAGAAGGCTATGTGCCCAATGTGGTATACTCGTGTGGCTCAATAGTTTACAACGGCTATCTGGTAATACCTTATGCAATGTCGGATTATGCTTCGACCTATGCGACGGTAGATTTGAAAGAACTGTTGAGGATACTCAGAGATTCAGAAGAATAAATAAAGAAATAGGCAGCCCCCGGGCTGCCTATTTCTTTATTTAGGCTATTATCCTTCGGGATGTTGAGAGCAATTTTGCCTTTATTCTTCTGATTAGTGCAGTAATGTCCTTTTCTACATCCAGTACAGTAAGATAAGATATCAGAAAGGCCAGTGTACTTTCAGCTCCCTGATTGCGGTTTACACCGCTATACTCAAATCCGTCACAACATCCGTGGGTATCATGATCATAAAGGCTGATCCTCAGGTCGTTTTCTCCAAGAAACCAAAGGAAGGATTTATATAATCTCTTCAGATACTTATCCTTACCGGTCATTCTATAAGCCTGATGATACATAAGGACCATTGCCATGGCATCTATTGGTTGCTGTGCAAAGAAGGAGCGTTCTCCTTCCTTTTTAAACCATTTCTCATTGCCTATTACAGACAGGTGACCATTGTTGAATGTATGCTTTTCCAGGAAGGACATTGATTCAATAGCCACTTCCTTTATGGGATCCGACTTGAGGAGTTCGGTAGCACACAGTAAAGAATAGGGCAACAGTGCGTTGTCATAGGCCAGAAGGGACTCAAACCATTGCCAGTTATCCGAACTGCTCTCATAGTAATGGTGAACCAGTTTACCGGTCAGCTCCTTCAGTCTTTCAGTCATAACTTCGTCGGCAGGCTGAGCCTTGAGGTAGTGGTAGATACCAACAATTGAAGTGGCAATGGCTCTGATGGAGCCCAGTGAGGCAGTATGATGCACAGCATTGAAGTACATCTNACATCCAACTTGTTTATATGCATCATTTGGTGCAAACCTGATTAGATAGCCCAGGGCCCAGATAGTACGTCCAAATGAATCTTCAGAACCCCTTTCATCAAGGTACTGGCGGCTGAAGCTCAGGAAATTTCTGAAATATCCATCCTCACTCTGCATGTAATGTAAATAACTCAGGTAGGTAGGCATCAATTCAAGAGCCCTTGAATCTTTTCGTAACCTATAGGCCATTGCAGACATCAACAGCGCCCTGGCATTATCATCCAGGCAATAACCTTCTTTGAAGTCTGCAATTCCATACTTGGCATGTTGTAATATACCTGTACTGTCAGTCAGCCGATCTGCATGCTTAAGCGAGAATGAGGGCAGGGCAGTAAGATCAGGCAGCATACTATTCTTAAACCTATCACTGTGATTACTCTTTATCACAGCTATTGCAAGTTCTGCATATTGCCTTCCGGTCTTTGGCCAGGTCATTTCCCTTCCATACTCGTATGCCTTTGATTTTATTTCCTTCAGTTCAGCAGGGTCATCCAACAGACGTAAGAGTATGTCAGCAGGGCATCGTGATCTCCAAATTTGAAAAGCCTGCCCCGACCTTCATTCAGGAGTTCGGCTGCATGCCAGTATGGTGTAGAGACAACAGCAGAACCTATACCTAGTGCATAGGCGAGAGTGCCACTCGTAATCTGGGCTTCATTCAGGTATGGTGTCAGATATATATCTGCAGCATACAAATATTTAAACAGATCATTGTCCGTAGCAAATTCGTCAATAAATTGCACATGCTTTTCCAGTTTATGTTCGTGTACCAGTTTGACGAGAGACTCCCGGTACTCTTCACCTGCATGGCGCAATACTGCCGGGTGCGTACGCCCTAGGATTATGTACAAAAGATTTGGATGTTTCTCAACTACCCTTGGAAGTGCCTTGATAGCCACCGCATGCCCTTTATTTCTGCTTACAAAACCGAAAGTCAGTAATACCTTCTTGTCTTCAAAGCCAAATTCTTTTCTGACCTTTTGGCGGTCGTGCTTTATATCAGGTACGCCATGGGGAATAAAGCTGATCTTTTCCATCGGTACATCGTAGATGTTGATGAGAAACTCAATAGCCTTATGACTCATAACAACTACCTTCAGGGCCATCCTGCATATTTGCTGTAAAACTGCCTTTTGATTGTATGATGGAGTTTTCAATACTGTGTGAAGGGTTACAACAATAGGAATCTTTAGCTTGTGGAGCAGTGAAAGTATAAATATCCCGCTATCACCACCGAAGATGCCATATTCGTGTTCCAAAATACATATATTCGCACCCGAATTGTTAATATAATCAGCTGCTTTCAGATAGTCGTCGAGCACTTCCTGCTCTATAGTGTATTTGACTTCACTGGGGTAGTCGTATGTTGTGCCATTGTCATTAATGGCAACCACAAAGCTTTGGGTACCGTCAACTTTATTTCCGAATGCTTGCTCAGCTGACTTAAACAAGTTCTCAGTGAAGGTTCCTATTCCGCATCTTCGTGGCGGGTAAGTTCCTATGTACGCTGTTTTCATAGTTATAACGTTTTATATGGTTAGACATGCTTTACAATGAAGACGACAAACGCGTACGCGTTTGTGTCTTACAAACCGTAATGCCGGAACATCAACAATGCTTATGGTCAAAGCACGAAAAAGAATGGTCTCCCAATGGGATACCAGGGATCTCGGTAGTAATAGCTAAGCAATAAGGAATAAGAGGTCTTAGCTCATACCCCAATATAAGAAAAATATCACATTAACGCCAGTGCTTTATGGGGAAATGGGAAGAGATTAAAGAATTTTAAGATGAGACTTTAATAATTAAGTAAAAGTGAAGCAGGGAGGACGGATTATGAAAAAAATAGAGGCTGTCTTTCAAAAGACAGCCTTTTTCCTGGAGCGGGAAACGGGACTCAAACCCGCGACCCTTAGCTTGGAAGGCTAATGCTCTATCAACTGAGCTATTCCCGCATTAACTTTTGTGGGGGGAGGAGGATTCGAACCTCCGAAGTCGTAAGACAACAGATTTACAGTCTGCCCCAGTTGGCCACTTTGGTATCCCCCCTGCTCAACAGCGATGCAAAAATAATATTATTTCCTAAATCTCCAATTATTATCCACCATTTTTATTGCCGTAATTGCGGCTTCATCGCCCTTGTTTCCATGCTTTCCACCTGCACGATCCTCAGCTTGTTGCTGGTTCATTGTGGTTAAAACTCCAAAAATGAAGGGGATATTATAGGTGAAGTTTAAATGAGCTATCCCCTGGGTTACACCCTGGCAAACAAAGTCAAAGTGGGGTGTCTCACCTTGAATCACACAACCAAGGCAAATAACAGCATCAACATTGGTGGTATCCGCAATAATTTTCGCTCCTGAGGTCAGTTCAAAACTTCCGGGAACCATCATTGTAACAATATTAGCTTCCTGCGCACCATGTTTTACCAGGGTGTCAAAGGCTCCTTTATACAATGCTCCTGTAATAGCAGGGTTCCACTCTGATACAACTATACCGAATTTCATTTCACTTGCAGAGGGGACCTTGCTTGGATCGTATGATGAAAGGTCTGTTGTTGCCATATCCTATATTATTAAAAAAGAGATTGACCGCTTGACGGGCAATCTCTTTATGGTGTTAATGCTATTTTTAATTACAGAGATACTCTGCTGATATACTTTTCGATTTGAGAAGCTTCAACACTTTCAGCATATTCTTCCTTAATGGTGGTATATGCTTTCAATGCTTCTGTTTTATTGCCCATTTCTTCTAGAAGCATACCTTTCTTCAGAAGGAAGAATGGAGTTGTAACAGCATCATTAACTGCGATTGCACTGTTGTAATATTTAAGTGCCTGATCCTTTTCACCCAGTTCTAGATAACAGTCACCTATAGCACCTTCTTTTACTGCCTTAAGTTCAGGATTCTTTGTCTTAAAGCTCTTTAGGTAACCAAGGGCTTCTTCATATTGTCCAAGGTTCAGATAACTGATACCTGCATAGTATTTTGCCAACTTTCCAGCCTTGGTGTTGCCATAGCTATCAATGATTTCAAGGAAGCCAGGTGTAACGCCGTCACCATCCAATGCTTGTTGAAAGTCATCATTTCCGAAATAATTCTGAGCCTGGAAGACTGCTTTCTGAGCATCTACATTTCGCGGTTCTACGTATAATTTNTTAAAGCCCCAGTACCCGCCAACTGCTATAATAAAGGCAAGTACGAAAATAGTAATGCTTTTCTGGTTGTCTTCAATCCATTGTTCGCTTCTGCCCAGGGCAGTTTCAACCTGTTGAAGGTTCTGCTCAGCTGTGCTTGACTGTTTCTTTGACATCGTATGACTGTTTAAATTGTCTTGTATTTTCTTTTCTAAACCGGATGAAAAATATGTCTTAGTTATTTTTCAGCGCAAATTTAGTAATTTAGGCTTAATATAAAAGATAAGGCGGCTTTTTTCCGCTAATTAATACTATGCCTGTTTTTGCTACTTTTGTGGGGAAATAATCTGTGGCTGATGTACCTTAAACATATCAATCTCTTAAACTACAAGAACCTGCGTCAGGTCGAACTAGAGTTCGTACCTGGCATCAACTGTTTTGTGGGTCTCAATGGTTCGGGCAAGACCAACCTATTGGATGCTATTTACTATATGTCATTTTGTAAGAGTTATTTCAATCCGGTTGACAGNCAGTTGATATGCCATGGTGAGGATTTTTTCATGATTCAGGCAGCATATGATATTAGAGGACAGGAAGAAGAGTTTTATGCCGGTCTGAAAAGAAGCAAAAAGAAACAGTTCAAGCGCAACAAGAAGGAATATCAGCGTCTTTCTGATCATATTGGTCTGATCCCGCTGGTTATGATTTCCCCGGGTGATGAAGGGCTTATAACAGATGGAAGTGAACATAGAAGGAAGTTTATTGACGGGGTAATCTCACAGCTAAGCAGAACTTACCTGCAGGCCTTGCTAAGATATAACCGCTGTCTGGCTCAGCGCAATGCTCTTATAAAGCATGCCGGAAGTAACAATCTTGGACTTGAAAGCCAACTGGAGGTTTGGGATGAACAACTTGCTATTCTAGGCAATGCAATATTTCAGGAGAGGAGCAGGTTTATCGGTGANCTGGAACCGGTTTTTCTGCGATATTACCAGTATATATCTGATTCGAGAGAAAGTGTAAGTATACAGTATGACTCACACCATCATAAGGGAGATATCAGAGAGCAATTGATCAAGAACCGGAATCGGGACCTGGCATTGGGCTATACAACTAAGGGGGTTCACAGGGATGATCTNGAATTAATGCTTGGGGATAATCCTGTCAGACGTGTGGGATCCCAAGGCCAGAAGAAATCATTTGTAATGGCACTTAAACTAGCACAATATGAATTTATTGCCGGGCACTGCGGCGCTGCGCCTCTGCTGTTGCTTGATGATATGTTTGATAAACTTGATGATCTCAGGGCAGGTAAGTTGATTGAGCTGATGGGAAATAATATCTTTAAGCAGGTTTTTATCACTGATACACAAAGGACCCGACTTGTTGAAATAGTTGAAAAAGCAGGTAAAGACTACTGNTTTTTCAATGTCAGCGAGGGAAGTATAATAAGTGATCTGTAACGTTATTCAGAAATACATAGCAAACAAACTACAGAATGGATAATAGGTTTAGGGACAACAATACAAAATCCATTCAGGAGATCCTGAATAAGATACTTGATTCCCCGGAACTGAGGCAGGGAGTTCGTGAGACAAGGGTTTTGAAGGCCTGGAACAGCCTGCTGGGACCCATGGCCGAGAAGATTACTAAGAATATTTATATAAAAGGCGGCGTATTATACGTGAGTCTTAACTCAAGTGTAATACGCAACGACCTTTTAATGCATAAGAGCAAAATAATTGAATCCCTCAATAAAGAAGCCGGAGCAAAGGTAATCAGCGATATTGTGCTTCGTTGATTCGCTGCCAATGCTTATTCCGGTACACAGAAGAACTCTTCCATTGAACTGAAGAAGAACCTGCTTTCCCTTATTGCGCTTTCATCACTGTCAGAGCCGTGNATAGCGTTGCGGGTTTTATCTGTAGCGTATTTACGACGAATAGTACCTTCTTCGGCTTCATGCGGGTCAGTCGATCCGATAAGCTTACGGAAATCAGCAACTGCATTTTCCTTTTGTAACAAGGCTGCAACTATTGGCCCTGAAGACATAAATTCAACAAGAGCAGCGAAAAAGGGTTTACCCTTGTGCTCGGCATAGAACAATTCGGCCTTTTCCTTTGGCAACTGAACCATTTTCATGGCTCTGATTGAAAAGCCTGCATGTTCGATTTCAGCTAGGATATCGCCCACATGGTGTCTTTTGACCGCATAGGGCTTNATCATGGTCAGAGTGATTTGTCCTTTCATAGGATTAGTTTTACAAGGCGTTATTTCACTAAACTATTTTTAAAAATTCCCGGAAAAACCCTTAAAGTTTCCCTTTTATTGCAAAAAAGTGTGAATATAGCTATTTTTTTATAACAGCAATATTTGCTGTTAATTTTTGTTATCTTTGCGACTTAAGGATGATATTATGGAGCTTTTCAGGAATGAACTGTCACAACTTACCAAATATTTTGCCCACCCACAAAAAATAACGATTTTGCCTCACAAGGATCCGGACGGAGATGCAATTGGCGCATGTCTAGGCTGGTACAATGTTCTTATTGCTGTGGGGCATGATGTTGTTGTGATCAGTCCTGATGAAGTACCTGAGAATCTTAGATGGATGCCAGGTGCTGCTCATATAGTTACTTTTTCGTCAGACAAGGGAACAGCTTCCGACCGACTTGCTAAGTCAGAACTCCTGCTCTTATTGGATTTCAATGATCTTAAGCGTGTAGGTGAACTTGCCAACGTTGTGAGGACTTTGGATATTCCTCGTGTAAATATTGATCACCATCCATATCCTGATACTGCTATTTCTCAGGTGTTAATTTCTGATACCGGAGCATCATCAACCTGTGAATTAAGCTTCAGGGTTATGAAAGGGCTGGGCTACAAACCTGGAATTGAAAGTGCGGTTTGTTTGTATTCGGGTATTATGACTGATACAGGAATGCTTAATCATAATTCTTCGAATCCAGGGTTGTACCGTATAATAGCAGAACTTCTAGAAGCAGGAATTGATAAGGATAGTATTCATAAGGAATTATTTCATAGTAATTCTCTGTCCAGAACCAGGTTGATGGGGCATGCATTGGGCAACAAACTCCAGGTAATATCATCAGGTAGGGTTGCATATATAGCATTGTCGGCTGAAGAATTGAGAATGTATGAATACAAGCCGGGGGATACAGAAGGACTTGTTAATATGCCATTGTCTGTCAAAGGAATTGTAGTATCAATTCTGTTAACCGAAAGGAAAGAAGGATTTGTTAAGCTGTCTTTCAGATCAAGAGGCGGAATTGCAATTAATGCCTACTCTACACGATATTTCTCAGGTGGCGGTCATAGTAATGCAGCAGGAGGCGAGTTTGTAGGTTCTCTCGACGATGCAGTATCTGTTATTTGCTCAACGATTGGCCCATTCCTTGATGGTGATTAAGATGAGTGGATGTCATATCTTTATGACTTAATTTAATCTCGCTCAAATGAAGACTATAGGTTATAGAAACTGTATACGCATTTTCCTGGCAGTGTTACTGCTTAGTGTATCTAGTTGCACCAGCTCGCAGAGCAGGAGGGACAAATCAAAGGAAGAAGACATCACATTGGATAAGATTATCGAGTACAACCGCCGTATGGTAGATGTAGAGCAGAAGGTAATTGGAAAGTATGTTGAGGATAATAAGCTCAATATGCAGGCAACCAAGACCGGATTGTGGTACATCTTGCATGAAAATGGAAAGGGAGATAAGATTGTCAAAGGACAGATTGTTACTCTCAATTACAAGATTAGTTTACTCGATGGTACTGTATGTTACAGTTCTGCCAATGATGGGCAAAAGGTGTTTCAGGTAGGCAAGGGGGGCGTTGAAAGCGGTCTGGAAGAAGGAATCCTGATGCTAAGAAAGGGCAGCAAAGCAACCTTTATTATGCCGCCACATCTTGCTCATGGCCTGGTAGGTGATGACGACCGAATACCTTCCAGAGCCATCCTTAAATATGAAGTAGAGGTCGTAAATGTAGATGAGAAATAATAAATGTCTGGCATAATTAATGTATGTGCTTTGGCATAATTAGTATTTTTGCGTCTTTGACAATAGCAGTTGTGAAAATTGATTCATAAATAATATGACGATGGTAAAAAGTATTTGCAAGTTTTGTGGAATTGTCCTTCTGGCTTCGGCTTTTGTGTTGTATCCATCATGTGACGATCCATATGA
>JGI24709J26583_10004588_pt1 | contig 10374 bp, 10 predicted proteins | sample BioPla2DNA1_FD_26583 | JGI IMG/M metagenome (IMG submission 26583) | reverse complement strand
CGGCATCCGTTCCCGCCGGGTACCGGCGGCCCGGGCGTTCTCATGCCTGCAAATCCCTCGGTCCGGCCGGGTAATACTTCTCCACCGGGGGATCGGGTCCTGACCGATAAAACGCTCGTACCATGACAGAGCGCGGAATAGATCAGACCCCGGGCCGGCCAGCGCCTCGTGCCCGGAAAGCTCACCCGCTCATGCGGTGAAAAAGAAAAATTAAGGGTATTCGCTCTGGAATTACGCCAGGTAGTCTTCCGGTCGCGGGAGCTGTTCCTTCAGGCCCTTGCGCTTTCGGATCTCCCTGACCACTTCGCCCACGATGCCTGAGGGAACCAGTTCGAATCCGGCGAACTCGGTGCTCCACATCGCGCGACCCTCGGTAGCTGACCGGACGTCGCCAGCGAACCCGAAGAGCTCGGCGACCGGTGCTTTGCCGACGATCGTCATCGTGTCCCCCTCGCTCAGCATATCGAAGACCTGACCGCGCCGGCCCTGGATCTGCGACGTCGCTGCTCCCATCTGATCGCTTGGGACCGTGATCTGGATCTTCTGGATAGGCTCAAGGAGCGAATCGCCGGCCATCAGGATACCGGCCTTGACGGCGCTCCTGACCGCCGGGATGACCTGGGCAGGACCCCGGTGGATGGCGTCCTCGTGAAGTTTCACATCCACGAGCCGCACCTTGAGGTTCTGGACCAGTTCATCGGCAAGAGGACCGCCGCGCAGTGCCTCGCGCCATCCGTCGAGAACCAGTTCCATCGTCTCGTTGAGGTACTGGATACCCTTCGTCATATCGAGGAACATGTTCGTCCCCTCGATCGCCCTGACGTTCTTTGCCTCTTCCTTATCCATGCCGGCCTCGATGAGGGTATCACGCCGTTCAAGCGCCTGCTGGGTCATCGAGACCTCACCTTCCTGGATCAGCTTCACGATCGCGGGATCCATGGGCTCAAGCTCGATGTAGAACCGGTTGTGGCGGTTCGGCGATTTCCCCTCGACCGGGCCGGCCGTGCCCGTGATCGTCTCACGGTAGACGACGATCGGCGGGGAGGTGATGATCTCGACACCCTTGTCGCGCCTGATACGGCCCGTGATGATCTCAAGGTGCAGTTCACCCATGCCGCTGATCAGGTGCTCGCCGGTCTCCTCGTTGATCGAGACCTGAACGGTCGGATCCTCCTTTGCGACCTGGCGGAGAACCTCGACGAGCTTCGGGAGATCCTTCATGCTCTTCGCCTCGACAGCGACGGTCATGACGGGCTCTGAGTAGTGCTTCAGCGACTCGAAGGGCGTCATATCCTGGAGCGTCGAGACGGTCGATCCGACGATAGCGTCCTTCAAGCCCGTGACGGCGGCGATGTTCCCGGCGGCGAGCTCGTCCACCTCGATCCGCTCGGCNCCCATGAAGATGCCGACCTGTGCGAGACGGTTTGTGCGCTTTGCCGCGCCCATGATGTAGCACTCGGTNCCCCGGCGGAGCGTCCCTGAGAAGACTCTTCCCGTGGCGACCTCGCCCGCGTGGGGATCAAACGATATATCGGTGACCATCATGCAGACAGGCCCGTTCGGATCGCAGGCGAGCATGGCCTTACCCTCGGGGGACTCGTTATCACCATGCCAGATGATCCNGACACGCTGTTTCTGGGCCTCGACGGGGTCGGGCAGGTGCTTGACCACCATATCGAGGAGGACCGCATGCAGGGGACTGTTCTTCGCGAGCCACTTCATGTCCCCGGAGTTGCACTTCTCGTAGATGTCCTTGAACGAGACACCGCTCTTCTTCATGTAGGGGACGGAGACCGCCCAGTTGTAGAGCGCGGAGCCGAAAGCAACGGTGCCCTTCGCGGCATCCAGTTTCCAGCCCTCATTGTACATCTTCTCGTTCATGCCCTTGATCAGCTTGTTGACCTTGTCGATCACACGGGCGAGGCGGATCTGCATCTCCTGCTCATCCACTTTGAGCTCGTTGATCAGGCGGTCAACTTTGTTGATGAAGAGGACCGGGCGGACGCCCTCCTTGAGCGCCTGGCGGAGCACAGTCTCTGTCTGGGGCATCGTCCCCTCGACTGCATCCACCACGACGACGGCGCCGTCAACCGCACGCATGGCACGTGTCACGTCACCGCCGAAGTCCACGTGGCCGGGGGTATCGATCATGTTGATCAGGTACTCCTCGTTATCATAGGCGTGGACCATGGAGACGTTGCTCGCATCGATGGTGATGCCTCGCGCCTGCTCTTCCTCATCAGAGTCCATGAAGAGCTGCCTGCCGGCGAGCTCCTCGCTGATCATGCCTGCCCCTGCGAGCAGATTATCTGAAAGGGTTGTCTTTCCGTGATCGATGTGGGCGACGATACCGATGTTGCGGATATGGTCCGGCTTGTCCATCAGGTTTGTCACCCGCTCTACCATCTTCTTTCGTCTGGTCATAAAACACCAAAAAAATAAGGGGGATATTTAACGGGCAGCCTTTGCGATGCGCTCTCTCTCTTCCTTCTTTGAGACGGCGTACGATCGGGTATCGCCGTTCGCGGCCGCGATCAGTTCCTCGGCGAGCGCCTCGCTCACGCTCTTCTTCTTCTTGTGGCTCGCCTGCAGGACGCCGTCGGTGATGAACCGCAGAGCGACATCGACGCGGCGCTGGGGTGCGGTATCGACCGACTTCGGGACGTTGATGCCACCGTACTTCAGCCGGACGGTCTCCTCGCGGGGACCGGTGTTCTCGATAGCATCCACCAGCACCTGGACCGGGTTCTTCCCGGTCTTCTTATGGACGATCTCAAACGCATCCCTGACGATGCGGATGGCGAGCTCCTTCTTGCCGGTATTCTGCTCGGTCTGCATCATCTTATTGATCAGGCGCTCGACGATCAGCATATTGCTCTTATTGAACTGCTGACCGGAGAGTTTGCCACAGGAGTGCGGCACGATCATCGCGTGCAGGTTCACGTACCGGATGAGGCTTGGATCCCTGATCTCCACCTCGCTCATATCCCAGCGGTTGAAGAGGAGTTTCGGGCTCCCGCCTTCTGCTTCTACTGCTACCTCTGCTACTTCTGTCATTCTCCTCACCTCCGCGGCTTCTCCTTGCGGCCGATGACCATCTCGTTGAGGCTGACGTTGTTCACCTTGGTCACGACGAACCGGACGCCGGGAATATCACCCATCGACCGGCCCAGTCTGCCGCCGATCCCCTCGATCTCGACCTCATCGTGCTCATCGATGAAGTTGATGGCGCCATCGCCCACGGCGAACGCGGTCACCTGACGGCCGTTCTTGATCAGCTGAACCCGAACACACTTCCGGATAGCAGAGTTCGGCTGTTTTGCTTCGACACCCACCTTCTCAAGGACGATCCCGCGTGCCTGCGGCGCGCCCTCAAGTGGGTCGGATTTTACATCAAGCCCGAGCTGGCGCCTGGCGTAGACGGGGTCCCGCCATCTGCGCGCCTTCGCATCGCGCTTCTGCTTTCTGGCAGCAAATTTACCATTTCCCATCGAATACCCTCGAATCAATTGAATTTATAGATAGGAGCAACTCCTGGTGTGCTATAAAACAACGCGCGTTACAGATTTATATATTGTGGAACCCGCTTGCGCGCCGATCTTTCGCTTTAGGTACTTGATCGGGGGATGATATAATATTATATCCAGACGGGCAACCTTCATGGATGAGAACCCGAATATACAAGGAAGTTTTTTTTGAGGCTACCCATCGCCTGATCCACTATCGGGGGAAGTGTTTCCGGCTGCATGGTCACCAGTGGCGGGTGGAGATCTGGATCGAGGGGACGGCCGATGAGCGCACCGGTATAGTCCTCGATTATAACTGCATAAAAGAGGTTGTCGGGCAGTTCGACCACCAGGTGATCCTCAACGCCGAAGACCCCATGGCGGCGAGCATCGAGGCGTTCCACCCGGTCGTCACCACTCCCGGCGATCCGACGAGCGAGCTTCTTGCCGCGCTGATCGCCGGCATGATCGATGCCGAGGCGGAGCGGCAGGGGCTCGATGCGCGCGTGGTAAAGATCCGGGTCTGGGAATCGACGTCCTGCTACGCTGAGCGCACGTATGATCGTCAGTGAGATATTCCGGAGCCTCCAGGGCGAGGGGAAGAACCAGGGCCGGCCCTGCACCTTCATCAGGCTTGTAGGCTGCAACCTCAGGTGCGCCTGGTGCGACACCACCTACGCCTATGAGGGCGGGGTGGAGATGAGCGTCGCAGAGGTTCTCGACCACGTCTGGTTGCAGAACGGGAAGTATATATCCATCACCGGCGGGGAACCGCTCCTCTGGGCGGACGAGGTCTTCGAACTCCTCAGGAAGTTTGCCGTCCACGACTACCAGGTCGAGATCGAGACAAACGGCACCATCGACTTCCGGGAGATGCAGCCCCATGCCTCCATCTGCATGGACGTCAAATGCCCGTCGTCGGGGGAGGAGAGCGATCTCTCTCTCCTCCGCTACATCACGCCCCGTGATTCCGTCAAGTTCGTCGTCGCGGACGAGACCGATCTCCTCTACGCCCGTGCGGTGATCGATCACTACGATATCCAGGGGGAGATCTTCATATCGCCGGTCGAGGGGTCCGACTACCGCGCCATCGCCGGGTACATCGTCGAGGAGGATCTCCCGGTGAGGTTTCAGGTGCAGCTCCACAAGGTCCTCGGGGTGAGATGAATGAAAGCGGTATGTCTCCTCTCTGGCGGTATGGACTCTTCAACGCTCGCGTATGTCGCAAAGGATATGGGTTACGATATCATCGCGCTCCACTTCACCTACGGTCAGCTCACCGAGGCAAAAGAGCGGGCGTGCGCGAAGACCATCGCCCGGATGCTCGATGCGGTGGAGTTCGTCGAGATCGCCCTTGAGCACTTCAAAGCGATCGGGGCATCGAGCCTGACCGATCCGGAGATCCCGGTCGGAGAGTATACCGGTGAACCGGATGCCATGCCGGCCACCTACGTCCCGTTCAGGAACGCCAACCTCCTCGCTATCGCGACCAGCCTTGCGGAAGCCCGCCGGGCGGAGGCGATCTTCATCGGTGTCCAGACCGCCGACTACCCCGGGTACCCCGACTGCCGGCCGGAGTTCATCGAGGCCTTCCAGAGAGTGATCGACCTCGGCACGGCGGCAGACCCCCGGATCACCCTCATGACGCCCTTTGTCCGGATGACGAAGGCTGAGATCCTGAGCGTGGGGCTCGCGCTCGGCGTCCCATACGAGGAGACCTGGTCATGCTACCAGAATAACGATCGGGCATGCGGGATCTGCTCATCCTGCCACTACCGCCTTCATGCATTCCGCGTGGCGGGGGTGCCCGACCCAATCGAGTACGAGGAATAACCATGGAGACCTGTAGTTCTGGAAGATTTAGTGTTGAGAGGAGAGAGATCGTCCTCCCGTCCGGGAGGAAGAGGGAGCGGGTGGTCGTCCACCCCGGCGGAGCGGTCGCCATCCTCCCGGTCGAGGGGGATGACTGCTACCTCATCAGGCAGTTCCGGTTCGCCATCGATGACTACATCATTGAGGCGCCGGCGGGGACGATCGATGCGGGAGAAGAACCGCGTGAAACCGCTTACCGGGAGCTTATCGAGGAGACCGGGATGAAGGCGGAGACGTTCACCCCGAAGGGCTGGATATACTCATCGCCCGGCTACACCGATGAGCGGATCTGGCTCTATGTCGCGTCCGGGCTCTCNCCGAGCTCTGAGTATCAGATGGACGACGACGAGGATATTGAGGTCGTCCGCACNCCCNTTGCAGANCTCACGGCGATGATCGCGGATGGGCGGATCGTCGATGCAAAGACGATCTGCCTTATCTGCCGTTCTCTCTGGTAAGGGGCGCGAGANCGGCGGACCGGAGTGCTGACGGGGAGATCAGTAGAATGTGCGCAGATTTATGCCGTCCCCGGAGAAATGTATAGTAGCTCCGATATGAATACCATTCAGCGGGCCTGGTGAACATTCAGATGGAAGAGACGCAAGAGATGGATACCGCGCGAAAGCGCTATGAATTTAAAAAGATGCTTGAGAGGCTTGCGGAGAAGGAAGGGAGCGGTACCGAGCTGATCACACTCTATATACCCCCAGATAAGCAGATATACGATGTTACCGCCCAGCTCCGTGACGAGTTCGGACAGTGTGCAAACATCAAGAGTAAACAGACCCGGACAAACGTCCAGAGTGCCATATCCTCGATCCTCGCCCGCCTCAAGTACTATAAGCGCCCGCCGGAGAACGGTATGGCAGTCTTCTGCGGCGCGATCAACATCGGCGGCGACCGCACGAGCCTCGACTGTGAGATAATTGAACCCCCCGAACCGCTCAACATCTACCTCTACCGGTGCAGCTCGACGTTCGAGCTCGAGCCTCTGGAGGAGATGCTCGGCGAGAAGGAGGTCTACGGGCTGATCGTCATCGATCGAAGGGAGGCCTACATCGGATTCCTGCGCGGGAACCGGATAGANCCCGTNAGCGGCGTCACATCGATGGTCCCNGGGAAACAGCGAAAAGGTGGTCAGTCGAGCGTCCGTTTCCAGCGACTGCGCCTGATCGCCATCAACGAGTTCTACAAGAAGGTCGGTGACCGGGCGAGTGACATCTTCCTCGCCGAGAAGGACTTCTTCGAGCGATTCAAAGGTGTGCTGATCGGCGGCCCGACCCCGACCAAAGAAGAGTTTGAGGCTGGCGCCTACCTCCACCACGAGCTCCAGAAGCGGATCATCGGGCTCTTTGATGTCGCTTACACAAACGAGACCGGGCTTGCCGAGCTCGTCGAGAACGCGGCGGATGCCTTAAAAGATCTCGATATCATCAAAGAGAAGAACGTGATGAACCGGTTCCTCCAGGAACTGGTCAAGGACGATGGTGCGGCCGCCTACGGCGAGGAGAGCGTCAGGAAGAACCTTGAGATCGGCGCCGTCGATACCCTCCTCCTCTCCGAGAAACTCCGGCGGGCGAGGTTGAAGCTCGCCTGCCCGAACGATGACTACACCGAGGAGAGGACGGTCAGCATCGAGCCCGGGAAGCATATCAAGGATATCGACTTCGGCACCTGCCCGAAGGATGGGGCATCGCTCTACGTGGCCGAGGAGACCGATATCATCGACGAGCTGACTGCTCTTGCTGACCAGAGCAGTACGGCCGTCCGGATCATATCGGACGACTTTGAGGAAGGCTCGATGCTCCACAATGCGTTCGGCGGGATCGCAGCAATTCTTCGTTACAGGACCGGATACTGATGTTTCAGGAGAAATACCACCAGATTGAGCGCATGCTCCAGGCATGCACCGGCGAGGAGGATGTCCTCCTCACGACGGGCGGGGATCACGCCGATCTCGCCTCGACGGTAGCATTTAAACTTGCAAAGCAGCGGAGGAGAGCCCCCCACCTGATCGCCGGGGAGATCGCAGAGACGCTCGCGGCCGACCTCGACGATATCCAGGTCGAGGCGACGGGCCCCTACATCAACTTCAGGTTCGGCCCCTCCCTCCTCGGAAGAGCGGTCCGGGAGGCCCTTGAACCCGGCTACGGGAGTCACCCCCGCCGCTCCGAGCGGGTGGTGCTTGAGCATACCAGCGCAAACCCAAACGGTCCCCTCCACGTCGGCCACATCCGAAATACCGTCATCGGAGACTCCCTTGTGAGAGCGTTCCGGAAGGCCGGGTATCCGCTTGAAGCCCAGTATTACTTAAACGACATGGGCCGTCAGGTCGCGATCGTCGCCTGGGGTCTCGATCACCTCGATATCGTCCGAAACGAGGATGAGAAAGAGGACCACTACGTCGCACGGGTCTATGTCACAGCGAACCGCGAGATCCAGGAGAACCCCGGCATCACCGATGAGATCGATCACCTCATGCAGGAGGTGGAACGCGGTGACCCCGAGACATCGAAGAAGTTCCGGGCCGCAGTCTCCCTCTGTGTCTCCGGCATCAAGACGACCCTCGCCGCCCTGAACGCCCACCATGACCGATTCGCCTGGGAGAGCGATTTTATCAGGATCGGTGATGTGGATCGGGTCATCGAACAGATCCGGCGGTTGCCGCAGGCCCACGAGGATGAGACCCTCTGGGTTGACCTCACAGAACAGGGTTTTGAGAAGAAGTACATACTCCGGCGGAGCGACGGCACATCGGTCTACAGCACCCGCGACCTCGCCTACCATACCTGGAAGGGGCGCAACTTCGACCGGATGATCGATGTGCTCGGGGCCGACCACAAACTGATCGGCGCCCAGCTCCAGGCAACCCTCGGGCTCATCGGGGAGAAACCCCCTGAGATCGTCTACTTCGAGTTCGTCTCCCTCCCCGAGGGCGCCATGAGCACCCGGGCGGGCAAGTTCGTCTCTGCCGACGACCTGATCGAGGAGGTGACGGCAAAAGCGTTTGAGGAGGTGACCGTCCGGCGCCCGGAGCTGCCCGAGGAAGAACGCCGGGCTATCGCCGGATCGGTTGCAATCGCCGCCATCCGCTACGACATCGTGAAGGTCTCGCCTGAGAAGAGCACGGTCTTTGACTGGGTCGAGGCGCTGAACTTCGAGCGCCAGAGCGGCCCCTACATCCAGTACGCCCACGCCCGTGCCTGTAGCATCCTTGAGAAGGCCGGCGAGTTCGAGCCGGCCTACCACTACGAGACGGATCATGAGATCGCTCTCGCCCGGCATATCGCCCGGTTCCCGGCCGTCATCGAAGAGGTCGTGACGGAACTCCGGCCGCACCACCTCGCCACGTTCGCCCGCGAGCTCGCCGATCTCTTCAACGCCTTCTACCACTACGACCCCGTGTTGAAGAGCGAGGGCGAGACCCGGAGCAGCCGTCTCGCGCTCGTGGATGCGGTCAGAAACACTTTAAAGGAATCCCTGGAGACTCTTGGTATCGATGCACTCAGAAGCATGTAAGGCCCTCCGGAGACAGGGCTACCAGTTCGTCAACACCACCTCGTCGGCCGCCGTCAAACCCTGCATGTGGAACAAGCGGGCGCTCCGGGGCGGTGATATGTGCTACAAAGCACAGTTCTACGGGATCGAGAGCCACCGTTGCGTCCAGATGACGCCGACCCTGCGGTGTAACCAGCAGTGCCTCTTCTGCTGGAGGTCGTTTGAACATGAGGTGACAGAAGAGGAGGAGTGCCCCCCGGCCGAGATCATAGATAACCTCCGGCGCCTCCAGAAGAAGGCCCTCTCCGGCTACAAAGTCTCGCCCTACGTCCCGCCGGAGCTCTTCGCAGAAGCTCTCGACCCCACGATGGTCGCGATATCGCTCTCCGGGGAGCCTACCTGTTACTCGCACCTCCCGGAGTTTATCGACGGTCTCAACAGTGAAGGGTACACGACGTTCCTCGTCTCAAATGGCACCCGGCCGGATGTACTCGCCCGGTGCCGGCCCTACCAGCTCTACGTCTCCCTGGATGCCCCTGACCGGGAGACCTACCTCGGTCTCTGCCGGCCAAAGAAAGACTACTGGGACCGGATACAGGAGAGTCTCGCGGGGCTTGCCACCCGGCGCTCGGCCATCCGGACCACGGTGGTGCGCGGGTACAATGACTTTTCACCCGAGGGCTACGCGGCGATCTACCAGGACTCCGGAGCCCGCTTCGTGGAGGTAAAGGGTTATATGTACCTGGGATACAGTAGAAACCGGCTGAAGCGGGAGCAGATGCCCGAACATGAGGTTGTCAGGGCGTTTGCCGAGAAGATTGTGGAGCACTGCGATTATTCTATCAAGGATGAGAGCCCGGTGAGCCGGGTGGTCTGTCTGGAGCGGGATGTATGAGATTCGATGTAGAAGAGTTCAGGAAGAGAGCAAAAGAGGACTTTGAGCATGCCTGGCATGAAGGCCCGTCGGTGCTGACCCCGGCGGGGGTCGAGGGCCGGTACCCCCGCCTGAGGTACACCCGGGCCTCGGCGCATCCGATATTTGAGATCACCCAGAGACTCCGCGAGACCTACCTCTCGATGGGATTTGACGAGGCGATGAACCCACTGATCGTCGAGGAGGCGGACATCTACCGGCAGTTCGGGCCCGAGGCGATGGCTGTTCTCGACCGGGTCTTCTACATCGGCGGCCTGCCGCGTCCAAACGTCGGTATCGCCCAGAAACAGGTCGCGGGGATCGAGGCTATCCTCGCCCGCCCGATCACGCATGAGACCGAGGAGAGACTCCGCGAGACCCTCCACGGCTACAAGAAAGGGACGATCGACGGCGATGAACTGACACACGAACTCTCTGTCGTGCTCGATGCCGATGATGCCACCGTGGTGCGCATCATGGACGAGGTCTTCCCTGAGTTCCGGGCGCTCGCCCCCGAGTCGTCGAGGAACACCCTCCGGAGCCACATGACGAGCGGCTGGTTCCTGACGCTCGCGGCGATCTGGG
>JGI24709J26583_10004587_pt1 | contig 10374 bp, 8 predicted proteins | sample BioPla2DNA1_FD_26583 | JGI IMG/M metagenome (IMG submission 26583) | reverse complement strand
CGGTGGTGAGTATGGAGCCGCAACTGGTCGCCCACGCCGGGTTGGTCCATTTGATGCAGTAGCAAGCCGATATGGGTTAAAATGCCAAAATGCAGATAAAATTGCACTTACAAAGCTTGATGTTTTAAGCCTATTGCCTGAAATCCCTGTAATTACTGGATACAAATATGAAGATACGGTAACAGGAACATTTGACACAATGGACGATATGGAACATGTTACACCGGTTGTGGAGATGGTTCCCGGATGGCAGCAGGATATCACAAACTGCAGACGATTTCAGGAATTACCTCAAAAAGCCAAAGACTATGTTCATTATCTGGAAGAACTTCTGGAACATGAAATACAGTTTATTTCTGTCGGTGCAAAACGTGATGAATATATATTAAAAGGAGCATGGTTATGAGACATTTAATAGATCCAATGGATTTTACAGATAAAGAGACACTAATGGTTCTGGATTTAGCCGATCGAATTGCTGCAAATCCTTCACAGTATTCCCATGTGGCAGAAGGTAAGAAACTTGCCACACTATTCTATGAACCAAGTACCCGAACTCGTCTTTCCTTTGAGTCAGCAATGTTAAGTCTTGGAGGAACAACACTTGGATTTTCAGGTGCAGACCAGTCCAGTGCAACAAAAGGAGAAACCGTTGCAGATACGGCAAGAGTCGTAAGCTGCTATGCAGATATTATTGCTATGAGGCATCCCAAGGAAGGTGCACCACTCCGGGCTTCCATGTTTTCACGGGTTCCGGTTATTAACGCAGGTGATGGTGGACATAATCATCCTACCCAGACTTTGATTGATTTAATGACCATTCGTCAGCGAAAGAATCGACTCGATCACCTTACAATTGGATTCTGCGGTGATTTAAAATTTGGACGAACAGTTCATTCTCTGGTTAACAGCCTTGTACGTTACCCTGATAATCAGTTCTATTTTATTTCTCCTGAAGAACTCAGGATTCCAGACTATCTTATCGAAGATACCTTAAAGCCTACTGCCACACCTTATCAGGAAGTGACCAGTCTGGAAGATACCCTTCCTAAACTTGATGTCCTTTATATGACACGGGTTCAGAAAGAACGATTTTTTAATGAAGAAGATTATATACGACTTAAGGGAATTTATACACTAACTGCTGACAAATTGCAACTTGCATCAAATAATATGCCTGTACTTCATCCTCTTCCACGAGTTGATGAGATCTCTATTGATGTGGATATGGACAAAAGAGCTGCCTATTTTGATCAGGTGCAAAACGGTGTTTATGTTCGCATGGCTTTAATTATGGCATTATTAGGATTAACTGACCCACAGACCGGAAAGGAGGTTGCTCTATGTTAAATGTAGAAGAAATTCAAAACGGAGTTGTGATTGATCATATCACACCAGGGAAAGGTTTGGAAATATACCGAATGCTGCATTTGGAGGAACAGCCTCAGTCTGTGGCTTTATTGCAATCGGTAAAAAGTCAAAAATATGGAAGTAAAGACTTGATCAAGATTGAAGGAGAATATCTTCCAGAACGCTTAGATATATTGGGATATCTGGATGAAAGGATTACATTAATCTATATTCAGAATAATCATGTAGTCAATAAGTTTCACCCAACTCCTCCTATGGAGTTAAAAAATGTAATCAAATGTACAAATCCCAGGTGTATTACCAGTATAGAATCAAACTGTGAACACATTTTTTGTCTGTCAAAATCAAAAAAGTATCGTTGCATTTACTGCAATCAGGAAATGACAGCCAAAAAATAATTAGTAAAGGGACTATCATAATGACAGTCCCTTATTCTTATAAATTTTCTTTTATCTTTTTCGCTGCTTCCACCATATTTTTAAGGCTGGCTTTCGTTTCCGGTACATCTCTTGTCTTTAATCCACAGTCCGGATTTACCCACAGCTTATCTCTGTCGATTTTAGAGAGCATTACATTTAATGCTTTCACAATCTCCTCCACTGACGGTACTCTCGGTGAATGGATATCATATACACCAGGACCTACTTCTGTTTCAAAATGGTTTTCCTTTAATGAATCTAATATCTGCAAATCCGAACGGGATGCCTCAAAGGTAATCACGTCTGCATCCATGTTATCAATCGCCGGAATAATATCCGTAAATTCGCTATAACACATATGGGTATGTATCTGGGTTTCCGGTTTTACACCGCTGTGTGTCAGGCGGAATGCAGGAATGGCAAAATCAAGATACTCACAATACCAGTCAGATTTTCTAAGCGGAAGCTTTTCCCTTAATGCCGCTTCATCAATCTGAATGATACGAATTCCGTTTTTCTCCAAGTCAAGCACCTCATCCCTGATCGCTAATGCAATCTGGGAAATAGACTCTTTGATGGAAATATCTTCTCTTGGGAATGACCAGTTTAAAATGGTAACCGGTCCTGTAAGCATTCCTTTTACTTGCTTTTCAGTCTGTGACTGTGCAAAAACTGACCATTCTACTGTAATCGGCTTTTCTCTGTACACATCACCCCAGATAATTGGCGGTTTCACACATCTTGTACCATAGGACTGTACCCATGCTTTTTCCGTAAACAGAAAACCACCTAAGGCTTCTCCGAAATACTCCACCATATCATTTCTTTCATATTCACCATGAACCAGCACATCCAGTCCGATTTCTTCCTGCCATTTGATGCATTCAGCTATTTTCTTCTTGTTAAATGCCTCATATTCTTCTTTGGATATCTCTCCTTTGCGGTATGCAGTACGGTTTGCTTTTACATCCTTTGTCTGTGGGAATGAACCGATTGTAGTAGTTGGAAGCTCAGGAATCCCAAGTGCTTTTTTCTGTAACTTTTGACGTTCGCTTCGCTTGGGAAGTCTGATATAATCTTTCTCGGTTACCTGGGAAAGTCTCTCTTTCACGTCTTCATTTTTACAATTTCTCTTTTCTGCAAAAAGCTTTTCATTGTTCTTATATGTTTCATCTGTACTATAATCACTGCACTGTGCAAGTTGCTTTAATTCCTTTAACTCTGTCAACTTTTCATGCGCAAAAGCAAAATGAGATAAATACTCCTGAGACAATACGGTTTCATTTTCCATAGTATACGGAACATGCAAAAGGGAGCAGGATGTGGACAATACCGTCTGTATTCCTTTTTCCTTTAATACATCCAATATTTGTAATGTATCCTTATAATGATTTTTCCAAATATTCTTTCCATTTACCAAGCCTGCAAAAAGCAGCTTATCCTTTGGAAAACCATGATTTTCTATCAGATGATATGTCTCTTTTCCTTCCACAAAGTCAAGTCCGATACCATCAAATGGCATCTTTATCAAATCTTGATATACATCTCTCACATCCCCAAAATAGGTTTGCAACAGGATGCTACATTTATCCTTTACCGGAAGAATCCCGTCATAAAGTCTATGAAACAGTTCCAACTCTTCCTGATTCATGTCCAGAACAAGTGCCGGTTCATCAAACTGTATCCATGCAATTTCGTATTCCTCACACTTTTTAATCAGCTCCTGATAAGCGTGGATTACTGCAACTTCAAAATCTCTAACAGTTTTTTCTCCCGTATACCGACATAGCTTTAACAATGTATAGGCTCCAATTACAACAGGTTTCGTTTCAATTCCAAGCTCTTTTGCTTCCGTATACTCATCCCACAGCTTGTTCCCTGAAAGCGTAATCTGCATATCGTCCTCTACCTCTGGAACAATATAATGATAGTTTGTGTTAAACCATTTTTTCATGGCAAGAGCCTTTACATCTCCCATAGCTCCCTGATAACCACGAGCCATTGCAAAGTAAGTATCCAGTTCAGAAAGACCAAGCTTCTTATAACGCTTCGGTACAATTCCAAATATGACCGCTGTATCCAGCATAATATCATAATAAGAAAAATCATTGCTGGATATATAATCTATGCCTGCTTCTTTTTGTTTCAGCCAATGCGTGCTACGCAAAGACTTCGCCGTATCCTTAAGCTCCTCTGTCGTAATCTCTTTTCTAAAATATTTCTCAGAAGCAAACTTTAATTCCCTTAAAGCTCCGACTCTGGGAAAGCCAATCACTGATGTCTGCATAATGTCCTCCTAATCCTGAATAATAATTTCTTGTTTTTTATTATAATTTGTATCTGATTTCTTGTATAATATATAAAAAAGTAGGCTATCCATAGTTTTAAACTATGGTCAGCCCACCTAGGTTAGTGCAGTTTCCTGATATGTTCTTTTACAACATTTTCGACATCACACAGCATTTCTCCATTTTTACCTAATTCATTAAATCTACCCCTTCGCTCCAGCTTTTTTCCTGGTAAGTCTGACTTTGTGTACTTTTTCAAGGCTTCCAGATAGGTATTTCCAAGTCTGCTGATAAGACCTTTCCTATGGGTAATGTATCCGATACGCATATCATTTTCTTCCGCCAGCGGCACAGCAATAATATCTTTTCCATTCAGCTTTCTATCAATGATACCGCTGCATACCGTATACCCATTCAGACCTATTAACAGATTAAATAAGGTTGCCCTGTCCCGTACCCGGATATTTTTCTTTCGTTCCGAAGACGAAAATATTTCCTCCGAAAAATAAAATGAATTATGTTCTCCCTGTTCAAAAGACAGGTAAGGATATGGTTCCAATTCTTCATTAGTTATCACAGATTGCTCTGCAAGAGGATGATTACTGCTGATAAACACATGAGGCTTTGCAATGAAAAGCTCATGAAACTCCAAATCATGGGACTTTAGAATTTTATTAATTACTGCTTCATTGAAGCTGTTCAAAAACAAAATTCCTATTTCACTTTTCATCTTTGCCACATCCTCTATGATTTCATAGGTTTGTGTCTCTCTAAGGCTGAAATCATATTCATCCTGTCCATATTTCTTAATCAGATCAACAAAGGCATTCACTGCAAAAGAATAGTGCTGTGTGGATACACAAAACTGCTTTTTTCCACCCTCACTGCTCTTGTATTTTTCTTCCAGAATTGCCGCCTGCTCCAGTACCTGTCTGGCATATCCAAGAAAATCTTCTCCTTCTTTTGAAATGGAAATTCCCTTATTGCTTCTGTTGAAAATCTGTATATTCATTTCTTTTTCCAGCTCATGAATTGCATTCGTAAGACTGGGTTGCGATATATATAATTCCTGAGCCGCTTCTGTAATTGTTCCGGTTTCTGCAACAGTAATCACATATCTTAACTGTTGTAATGTCATTTTTCCACCCCGTTTCCTGTAATCAGATATTGTTTCAATTCTCTGGCTGCTGCATTCAGTGTTTTCGTGGAATCCTCCAGAATAACAATTTCCCGTTCCAGTTGTATGCCCTCCACATTCAGTTGGACTAATACTCCCTGTTCCAATTCCTGCCTTGCCATAAATTCCGGCAGAAAACCTACGCCCAGTCCACCCTTTATCATGGGCAGAATCTGGTCTGCAGTTGCAACATCTATATCCGGCAACCACTCCACCCCAAATGGTAAAAACAATTTTGAATACAATTCATAGGTTTTCGTGTGGCGTCCCAATCCAATAATGGGGTATTTTTTCATATCCGCAGGCTGTATCTCTAACTTTTTAGAAAACGAAGTATTAGCCGATGCAACCGGAATTTCCTGAAAACAACCTATCGTAATTTTGCTAAAGCCTGATGGTATATCCATTGGAGAAGTCACAACCGCAAAGTCTGCAACTCCTTTGCGTAGTGTCTGAACTGCTTCCGGCGTGGACTCATTTGTGATGAAAAGATGAATTCCAGGGAAAGATTTTCGAAACTCAATCAATGTATCCATAAGAATACCGTGCAAAGCAGTTTCAGTAGTACTGATACGTATTGTTCCGGTATTCATGCTGCTATAGCCGGCAATTTCTTCCTCTGCTTCTTTTAACTGTGTATACGCAATAGATACATGTGCAAAAAGTCTCTCACCCTCCGGTGTAAGCGTGATTCCTCTGTTAGAACGTATCATAAGTTTGCAATTAAGCTGATCTTCCAGCTTATTCATAAATTTTGTAATGTTCGGCTGATTGCTGTGCAATATTTCAGCAGCCTGAGAAATACTTTTATATTTCGCAACATAATAAAATATTCTGTAATAATCGTAAGTAATGTGCTCCATTTTATGGCTCCTTATGTAAAATGTGTATATTCATTATTCACTATATGTATTTTACACCTTCTAATCAGGAGTATATACTAAATTATAGAAAAAAACAATACAAGGAGTGATGATTATGGACAAAACAATTATCTGTATTGGTCGTGAATACGGCAGTGGTGGCAGGGAAATCGGCGAAAAGCTGGCAAATAAGTTAAACATCCCATACTATGATAAATTACTTTTAAAACAGGCTTCAGAGGAATTCGGCATTAGTAATTCCAGAATAGAAGAAATGGATGAAAAACCGCCAAAATCTCTTTTTTCCGGAAATCCATTTGCAGATACAGCAATGATGATGCAGACATTTTATTCAGAAAGCGAACAGACAACCAACGCTGTGCGAAAAACAATAGAAAAAATTGCATCGGATAAATCATGCATCATCATCGGCAGATGTGCTTCCTCTTTTTTGAAAACTTATCCGATTGTATCAGTTTTCATATATGCAGACGAAAAGGACTGCATAAAACGTATTATGGATAGAAATAACCTATCCATCAAAGATGCAGAACAACGTTTCAAACGTGTAAATCGCCTTCGTAAGCAATATTTTGATTTCTACTCTGACACAAAATGGGGAAAACCTGAAAGCTACGATTTTATGCTGTCTACTAGTGCATTAGGTGTCAATGGTTGTGTGGAACTAATTGCCAATAGTATCCCTCTTAAAAAGGAGGCATCCCACAATGAATAAGGATTTAACAGTAGGAAATCCACAGAAAGTTCTATGGAAATTCTGCCTTCCACTTTTTGGAAGCATCATCTTTCAACAGATTTATAACATTGCCGACAGTCTGATTGCCGGTAAATTTATTGGCGAAAATGCACTTGCTGCTGTTGGAAACAGTTATGAAATCACCCTGATTTTTATCGCATTTGCTTTTGGTTGCAATATCGGATGCTCGGTAATAATTTCGCAGCTCTTTGGTGCAAAGCAATATACAGAATNAAAAACAGCGGTTAAGACAGCAATGATTGGAAGTGCTATTCTTTGTCTTATACTTATGATGATAGGTACTTTTGGAAGTCATGTACTCCTTACCCTGATTCATACACCCGAAAATATTTTCAGTGACTCCCAGTTATATCTGGATATTTATGTATGGGGGCTTCCCTTTGTATTCTTTTATAATATTGCTACAGGGATTTTCTCAGCCCTGGGAGATTCCAAAACACCATTCTGGTTTCTTGCAATCTCATCCACAGCAAATATCTTTGTAGATATTTTATTTGTAAAGACATTCCGCATGGGTGTTGCCGGAGTTGCATGGGCAACCTTCCTGTGTCAGGGTATCAGTTGTATTCTGGCTCTGATATTTGTCTTTGTAAGGCTTCATAAGATTGAAACAACCTCAAAAGGAAAACTGTTCTCTTTTGAACTATTTAAGAAAATTGCCATAATTGCCGTTCCAAGCATTTTGCAACAAAGTTTTATATCTGTGGGAAATATTATTATCCAGAGCGTAATCAATGGATTCGGTTCCAGTGTCATTGCAGGATATTCTGCTGCGATCAAGTTGAATAATCTGGTCATTACATCATTTACCACTCTTGGAAATGGAATTTCCAACTACACCGCCCAGAATATCGGTGCACAAAAACTAGGGCGTGTCAAAGAAGGCTTTTCTGCGGGCAGAAAAATGGTATGGCTTCTATGTATTCCGCTTTTTCTGCTATATATGTTTGCTGGAGAAATACTCATCAGATTTTTCATGGATAATCCATCACAGGAAGCTTTGCATACCGGAATAACAATTTTAAGAATCTTTTCCCCATTTTATTTTGTAGTTTCTGTAAAACTGGTTGCAGATGGTATTCTTCGTGGTGCCGGAATGATGAAACAGTTTATGATCGCTACATTCACGGATTTAATTTTGCGAGTAGTTCTCGCCTTCGTGTTATCCGGAACCGCCCTTGGAGCAACAGGCATCTGGTGTGCATGGCCAATAGGCTGGACCATTGCAATGATATTTTCCATTCATTTTTACAACGCAAAATATAAAAATGCGTAAGCATTACTGAAGAAGAAAGGGGCGATTATCTCGTCCCTTTGTTCTTGTTTATATCTAAAATTCTATCTTTCTCCATGCCATAATACCTTCTACGATAATCGTATTCTTCTTTGAACTCATCGTAAATCTCCATCTTGTACTGGATACTTGCAAGCTTCTCACCCACATACCCCATACGTTCTCTGAAAGCATCATACTCTGCCATAAAATCATCCGTAGGAATTGGAAGTAGTGTTGCTCTCTCTGCCACAGAAAGTTTGGTATAATCAACATCCATAGGAGTAGCATCCTCAACTTCCATATCAGTGTATAATTCTTCTATCGTAGGTTCATTTGCTATGTCAACCGCATTATATATCTTTGGAATCTCAGCCTGTACGGTTATCTTCTTTGCCTTGTCTGCTTCCTTAACCTGTACAAATTCCTCATATGACAAAATCTCACTCTTGGCTTCTTCCAATGTTATCTCTGATGTATCCTTATACCGAATACTCTCAAGATAATCCATATATTCCCACTTCATTGGATGGTTTGTGATACTTAAATTGTCAAGCACATCATCCCAAAGAGCTGTGGCGTGCTCTGCCTTTTCACGATACAGTTCTACCGCCTGTTTTGATTCAAATTCAGCTCTCGTCATTATCGATGTTGAAAGCACTGTTTCCGATACATTATCACGGTCTGCGATATATTCACCCTCCAGATAGTCAAGATATTCTGTATTGTAATCCGGTCTGTCTGCTTCCTCCTGATATAATCGAATCTGAATCTCATTTCTGTTAAAGACACGCCTTCTTTTCTGTGACAATGCCTCCTGCTCCCTGAGCTGTTTTTCAAGCTGTTCCTTTTTCTTCTTTTCAGCCTGCCTTGCCGCCCTTTCTCTCTCAGTCTGTGCCTTTTGAAATGCCAGTTCTCTGGCTTTCCTCTCTGAAACACACTCCTCAATTCTTTTTACCAGTTCATCTTTTCCATAACCCTCTCCCAGCTTATTTCCACGGATTCCTTTCTTCATATCAGGAAGTGTAAAAGTAACTGTTTTATCCGTAACTCTTATTTTCCACTTATACAACCATTGCAATACCTCTACCAACTGCTCAAAGGATTTCACAGTTGGCAATATCTTATCAATGGTATTGCGAATAAGCTCCTTGTTTGAGGTAATTCCTACACCATCAAAAGCGTTATTCTCCATCAGCCGCTTTTCTACCCAGTAATTATCTGTATGCTTTTTAGCAAGTAAATCCACCTGCTCATAACCAAGTCGCATACATTTATCCATCACCCACTTTTTGGCGTGATACATCATCTTACCAGTACTTTTATGCTTACAGCCCTGCTTCCACTCGCATGGTTTATCGTGCCATATGCTTTTCCTGCCAGGGAATTTCCGCACGGAATTGATAACCATGTGAATGTGCATATTCTGACTGTTATTATGACCATCCGGATGCACTGCCACCACAGCCTGATGACCCGGAGCAAACTCTTTAAGCCAATTCTTGCCAAATTCCAAAGCCTGCTCCATAGTAATCGGATCACCCGGTGAGAAACTGATAATATAGTGATGTGCCTTTACATCCTCCACTGAATTGTTTTTACCGTAAAATCGGTTAGTCTGAATGCACTCTGCTCCAAAGGTATCCACATCACAATTCACGCCATCAATCAGATAGTTTTCACGCTCCATAATCCTGCCCTTTTCATCCAGAATGGGCTTATTAGTATATTCATCAAACTGACAGGTCAGGTACTCTACTGCATCTGAATAAAATCTATTCTTTACTGAAATATGCTTTAGAATCGCCATTATGCCTCACCATCCTTATCAATTTTTCTCCTGCGTTTCTTTCCACAGGCAACATCCTCAAGAGCCGGCAGAATCTTAAACTTCAAATCAAGCAGCTCTCTTATGGCTTCCTTTACTTCATAATAAACGCTGCAAAAATCGCCACCACCATTCAAATGCTTTGCTATCTGATTCAGATTCGAGCCAATCTTTCCAAGCTGCATGGAATACTCCCTTAAAAGACCAGTATCTCCATAGCAAGGTAACTTCCTGCCCAAAGCACATCGTCTCATATACTCCGATGTGGTAAGCCCGGTTTTTCTTGCCTTTTCCTCAATCAGTTCCTTATCCTCTGCGGAAATACGCATAGACATCAAAACCTTATTCTCTTTCTTTTTATCTGTGTTTCTCATAAA
>JGI24709J26583_10004586_pt1 | contig 10374 bp, 7 predicted proteins | sample BioPla2DNA1_FD_26583 | JGI IMG/M metagenome (IMG submission 26583) | reverse complement strand
AGACTCCTTTCATGCCGCACATGCTTCCCTTCCGGCATTTAAAGAGTTGTCGGGAATAGACCGCAGCAAGATTTCGGCGCCCAGGTGTATAGAACTCTCCAGGAACATACCGCTTCCGAAAGAGAATGCAGACAAAACTTTGGTCATTGGAATCAGCGCAACCGGAGGTTCGTTAAGGACAGCCGAGACATTGACAAGAGCAAAGAGCAGAGGTTGCGTGACGATGTCCCTTACAAGCAGACCCGAATCGAGAAATGCAAAATCTGCCGATTATACTTTTATTGTGGGTACTAAAGACTCTACCGACAGCCCGGGTCTGAACAGCTACTACTGCAGTCTTTATGCACTTTATGTGATAGCAGCTTTAATAGGGGAAGCAAAAGGCGTAAAAGAAGAGGGCACGGTCGACATAATAATTGAAAAAATAAAAGAATATACCTACAGCTATGAGCCGATATTGGATAAGATAGACGAAGATATGTTTGAACTGGCAAAAGTCTGGAAAGATTACAGAGGCTATGAGGCTGTCGGGGACGGCATAGGTTATGCATCTGCATGGTTTGTAGGAGCAAAATTGGTCGAGTGCGCGGGAATGATAGCGCCTGCAGTCGACTCGGAACAGTGGTGCCATGTAAACACCTTTGCCCATACTCCGGAGAATATAGGTACAATATTCCAAGGCAAAAAGGGTGACGCAAATATGTCGCGTTTGGGTGAGACCGTCAATCACGCTGTGGGAATAGGCAGACCGGTTCTGTTTATTTCCGACGGTACAAAGGAAGACTTCGGTATTAAAGTTGATGCTATCATATACCGGATTCCTTCTCCGCCCGAAGGATATGATTTCCTGATGCCCTTGATGGACTATGTGCCGGGATCGCTGTTAACCTCCTATATAGCCGCCATGAACAACAAAGTCTACTTCAGAAGAGATGATGAACGAAGAGCTGAAGTCTACAAGAATGCGGTTGAAAAACCGATGGTTGTATTAGACAATTTTTAATCTACCGTTTCCGGAGGCGGTGCAGCTTTTTGATGCACCGCCTCTGATTTCTTTATTTTTACTCTTGATTTGGTGAAAACATGTTGAATAGGAAAAGAGCTATAATTGACAGCGTGCTGCTCTCCGGAGCAAGTGCGAGTTTTTATATGGGCATGACAATGCATATGTCATTCGTGGCAACTTTTTTTACATTGAGAGGGTATTCGGCCACTCAAATCGGTATAGTTGTCATGGTGACCATGCTCGTTAATCTTGTCATGCAGCCGGTTTGGGGGTTTGTCTCGGACAAAACCGGGAATATTAAAAGAGTGCTGATACTCATATTTGCACTGAGCATACCCGTTTCAATCTCGATACCGCTACTTCCAAACGAATTCAGATATATGGTTGCCATATATGCCCTGTTTGCCTGTTTCAGGTATCCGATTAACGGCATATTGGATTCGCTGATCAATGTGTCTGCTCTGAAGAACTCCATGATTACTTATAGTGTGGCAAGAGGAATGGGTTCGGCTTTCAGTGCGATAGTCGCTTTTTTCGGCGGTACCCTGCTGGATAGGATAGGCATTGAAAAGGCGTTTCCGATAGAAAGCGGTTTTTATGTTCTGGCTATATGTTGTCTGTTGGCTTTTTCAGGGAAAAATTATAGAGAATCTTCCGACACGGAAGTGATAATTGAAGAATCCAACGAACGTGTTACATTAAGAGAAGCGACAAAAGAACTCATAAAAAACAGAGCGTATATGTTGTTGCTGTTGAGCGTGGTTTTGGTAAACATAGGCACGAAAGCGGCTCTCACCTATACACCGGTTATGATTAATCAATTTGGGGGCACTATATCCGATAACGGATATTCAATGGCAATAAATACTTCGGGTATGCTGCCCTGTATGCTCGTTTATTCTTATATGTCCAGAAGGGGAGTCTCTAACAACAAGTTATATATTTTGGCCTGTATTTTTACAATCGCAAGAATTATGAGCCTTACCTTGGTAAAAACCGTACCGGCACTGCTTGCGGTGCAAATATTGAATTCACTGTCCTTCGGCTTTCTTCAGCCTGCGACGATTGCGGCTATTTCCGAGGTCTCGCCTGTAAGACTGAGAACAACCGCAATAGCTCTAAACACTTCCGTTTGGGGTGCGGTTGGCAGTGTGTTGGGGGGGATGGTAGCAGGAAAAGTAATTGACAATTACGGATCAAAAATAATGTTTACAGGTTGTACTGTTTTAGCTGCTCTCGGGATGATTGTGTTCTTTATGGTTATCAATGAAATGAAATACAAAAAAACCGAAGCATAACAGCAAATTATTTATAATAATATACATTGTAGAGGGAGGAACTAATTGAGAGGCTATTTTAATAAAGGAAACAAAACATTTGACCGAGCAATATTTCTTGACAGAGACGGGGTCCTTAATCGGGATGTTGGACATCCTCACCTGAAAGAGCAATATAGACCGTTTGAGTGTATGGCGGAATGCATGGCGGAACTGTCCAAACTTGATGCTTACATAATTATCATCACCAACCAGTCGGGAATAGCGACGAATATGTATGATGTCAACACCTTTAAAGCCTTTAACAGTTTGATAATTAACGATGTAGAATCGGCAGGCGGAAGGATAAATGCGATATATTATTGTCCGCACTACGACTGGTATAATCTCCCCGATGGTGTAGAGAGGTGCCGTTGTTCCAAGCCCGGACCGGGAATGCTTGAGGAAGCGGCTTCGGATTTTGAATTGGATCTCGGCAAATCAATTATTATCGGAGACAACTACACTGATATCGGAGCGGGAATAAATGCCGGGATGGGTAAAACGATATTGGTTACGACGGGTTCATGGTACAGAAACGGAAACTACAGGGAAGAGCCTTTAAGAGAGAAATATCGTCCCGATTTTACATTCCACAGTTTGCATGAAGCGACACAAAAAGTAATTGAACTATTCAAATAGGTAACGGATGAAGGAAAGATTTAAAAGAAACTTCGGTTCTGAAAGGGATATGACCACGGGAAACGCCACAAACCATATCTTGATGTTTTCTTTACCCATTCTACTCGGAAACTTGTTTCAGCAACTTTACAATATTGTGAACACATTCATTGTCGGCCATAATCTTGGAGATTTATCTCTTGCGGCGGTGGGTGTCGCTTTTCCCCTCCACTCGGTCATATTCACGCTTGTATCCGGGATGGTCAGTGCTTTTTCGATAATTGTAGCAAGATATTTCGGAGCAAAGAATTCTGAAAAACTGAAAAGAACGGTGGCAACTTCAATTGTGCTATCGATCGGATTTACTCTTTTTTTGACTATTGCCGGATTGGTAATGACTGATCCTCTTCTTAAGATGCTCAATACACCCGCGGAGATATTTGAAACCTCAAAGAGATATGTAACCATAATGTTCTACGGATTAATGGCGAATATGGCCTATAATCTCGTTATGGGTTTGTTGAGGTCAATAGGAAACAGTTTTGTCCCCCTCCTCACGATGATTTTTTCGATGGTGCTCAATATTATTTTGGATTTTGTGTTTATAGTTTTATTGAGGCTTGAAATTGAAAGCGCCGCTGTTGCAACAGTTATTTCCCACACGGTATCCGCTATAGGCTGTCTCATATATATCCGCAAAAAAGCACCCATACTTCATCCTGAAAGAGAGAGTTTCAAGTTAGAAAAGGAGCTTTCTTATGATATGAGCTCCCTTGCGATTTCGATAGGACTCGCTCTGTCTATAGTTCAAGTTGGAACCTTGATTTTACAGGGTGCGATAAATGATCTTGGACCGTCCATAATAACTTCACACACAACATCCAGAAGATTGATCGAATTGATGCTGCTCCCCTTGATGACTATGGGACTTGCGACCTCAACTTATGCAAGTCAGAATATCGGGGCATCTAAACCCGAAAGAATAAATATGGGTATAAAGAGTGCGGTACTGATATGTCTTTCCTGGGCTGCGCTGACATCGGCTGTTATTTACTTTTTCGGCGGAGATGTTATTCGCCTGCTCACCGACACAACTGATGAAGTGGTAATATCGACTTCCCTTTCCTACCTGAAACTGCATGTTCCGCTTTTAGCTTTTCTCGGTCCTTTCTTTATTTATCGGCAGGTTCTCCAAAGTATCGGAAACCGGATTGTGCCTATTATCATAAGCACATTGGAGTTGACAAATAAAATAATAGCCACATTTATTTTGGCGCCGCATATCGGTTATACGGCGATAATGCTAAGTGAATCGACGATTTGGGTAGCGGGTGCAATAATTTTGGCTTTGGCGTATTACAACAGCAAACCGATAAAAGAGTCGAGAAGGGCTATTAAGCGAAAACCGAATGTTTGGAAGGAAAGCTGAGCGTTTAAAGGGAGTATCAGTATTGAATAAACTGATAATCAGTTTTTCAAAGACGAGGCCTTTTCAAAATATAGCAACAGCTCATAGAAAAATTTTACGAATTTCAGATGATATGAATATAATATTAAATTGATAAAATACTATAAGGTGAATGAATGAAGCGATTTCACTATGCCTGGGTTATAGCTGTATCCTGTTTCTTAATGCAGGGTGTTGTAGTCGGTCTGATTCTAAACTGCAGAGGACAATTTCTGACGCCGGTCTGTGATTCAATGGGTTATAAAATGGGGGAATTTACCCTATACCTGTTTTTTCAGGGGATAGTTTCCTTTTTCTTTACCCCGATAGCCGGTCGGATTATGTCGGGGGGAAAATTCAAACCGGCTATGATAACTGCAGTCATCATATTGAGTCTTGCGCTCTTTTTGTCGTCATTTGCTACGCATTTATGGCACTTTTATCTTTCGGGAATAATGATGGGACTCTCTATGCCGATGCTTTATGTTTTAGCGGTTCCGGTGTTGACAAATAACTGGTTTGTGAAGAGAAGAGGTTTGGTTCTCGGGATTTCCGCGGGAGCTTCGGGACTCATGGGAGTAGTCGGAAATCTGATTTTGGCGGAAATTATCGAATCGAAAGGCTGGAGAAGCGGCTACTTAGTAATCGGCTTAACAATTGCGATTGTGCTGCTGCCCGTAACAATATTCCTTATTCGTTTAAAGCCCGAGGACAAAGGGCTTAAGGCATACGGATATAATCAGAAGGAAGAAACTGATATATATATCGAAAGTTCGGGTATGACCGCAAAACAAGCTTTAGGCACCGCGTCTTTTTGGTTTATAGCATTGACCGGGTTTTTTGTGGGAACATTGTCGGCAGTTCCGCAACTGCTGCAGAGTTACACGACTTTTTTGGGGAAAGCTTCATCCTTTGCAGCAACGGTGGTATCGGTTGGCATGTTCGGAAATATTTTTTGCAAACTTCTGTTGGGATATATTGTCGACAGACTGGGCAGTGAAAAAACTTCCTATTTTTCAATCTTTATGCTATCGGTTTCAGCCTTTTTGATTCTGTTCCCTAAAAATGAACCGCTCTTGTTTGTCGGGGCGTTTTTTACCGGTATGTCGACGGCAATGTTATCGACGGGGTTCCCCGTGGTTATAAAAACCCTATTCGGAAATAAAGACTACAGTTCGGTTTATTCGTATTTTGCCATGGCCACGGGTTTGGCAAGTGCATTGGGTTTAAGTATATACGGGTTTATGATCGATTACTATGGCGATTATAGGCAAGCCATTATGATGTCGGTGATTATGGGTCTTGCTGCATTGACTTCCACAGTACTTGCCTTTTTGTTAATGAAAAGAAGAAACTTAAGGGAAAACAACTGATATCAAGACGGTTCGGATATATTAGCGGTGAGGTTTGGTATGAATAAGAAAAAGAGCTTTTACCCATGGATTATCATGGTGTGCTGTTTTATCATTCAGGGCCTCAGTGTGGGGTTGGTGTTTAATTCCCGAGGTCAGTTTCTCGTCCCTGTTAGCGAATCTCTTGGATTAAAATTGAAAGATCTGACAATGTATACGCTGTTTATGGGAGTGGCATCATTTGCCTTCATGCCGTTTGCGGGAAAGCTGATAAGAAAAATCGATGTCAGAATCGCAACCGGAGGCTCTCTCGTGCTTTTTGCCGTTTCAAGCATCATTTTTTCCCTTTCAAAAGGGCTGACAGGTTTTTTTATTGGAGGAGCTCTTTCGGGTTTGGCGATGCCGTTGGGATACACTTTGACGATACCGCTTATTTTGGACAACTGGTTTATTGAGAAAAAAGGTTTGGTATTCGGTATAGTATCCAGCGCATCGGGTATATTCGCCGCTATTGCCAACCCTCTTTTGGCCGGGATTATCGAAAAATTTGGGTGGCAGTGGGGTTATATACTCCAAGCTGCGATATTTTTGGTTATAACGGTGCCCATTGCGGTTTTTGTGCTTAGAATGCACCCCGATGACAAGGGACTTGAACCCTACGGCTATGATTCTTCAAAAGGCATCATAGACAGAGGCGAACATTCCTACACGGGTGTGCCTGCAAAGACGGCAGTCAAGAGTTTGACATTTATAATGATTACAATAACCGGAATAATTGTAGGGGTAAGTGCGACCTTTTCTCAAATGCTACAGGGATATATCATGTCACTTGGGAAATCGGCGGTTTTCGCCGCTTCGATGGTTTCGATATCAATGATCGGAAATGTTTTCTGCAAACTGCTTTTGGGAGCAATCTCCGACAAATCCGGAACCGACAAAGCCCTGTATTTTGGGATTGTGATGTCAATAGTTTCGTTCGTCATGCTGTACTTCAACAAAATTGCCCCCTTAATGTACGCCGGTTCATTTATATCAGGCATGGTTGCTGCGCTGTATGCCGGAATTTTCCCGATAACTATAAAAGATCTTTTCGGTGGCAGGGAGTACGGAACGATATTTTCGTATTTCTCGATGGCTATCAGTTTTTCGAGTATATTCGGATTAAATATATACGGAAATATTTTGGATATTTTCGGGGGTTATATTCCGGCCTTGGCGATTTCCGAGGCAGGCCTTCTGTTGGCTTTGCTCACGGCAGTAATTGCATACCGGTCAAAGAAAAAGCTGATCATTACGACGGAAGAACCCGAGATTTAAATTTTGTAAGAAATAATTTTAATATAGGAGGATTAAATGTATAACTACGAAAGTGATTTGAGAAAAGAAATTTTGAGCGTTCCCGATATGGCGAGATTTCTACAGAAATCAATGAGAGAAAATGCAAAATTGCCTTTCACCTCTGAAGAACTCAAAAAATTTAAAAATGTAGTCATAACCGGTTGTGGAGATTCGCTTTGCGCCGCGTATGCGGCCAAGGAGGCGTTTGAGGAACTGACCGGATTGTTTATTGATACGCCGACCTGCCTCGATTTAGCAAGGCACTACGATGTCAGGAGATTTGGAGAACCGGGAGACACACTTGTAATACTTGTAAGCTTTTCCGGAAAAGTTTCCAGAGTAGTTGAAGCGGCTATGAGGGCAAAAAAATACGGTGCAGTTACTATGGCGGTTACACATTTTGAGGATTCCCCTGTTGCCCAAGCATGTGACAGGTTACTGTATGTTGTTCCCGATGAATTCGACCTGCACAGAACACCCGGATGCAGAACATATGTAGCCTCAATGCTTTCACTATTCCACTTTGCAATACATCTGGGAGAGACTATAGGGATTGTTCTCAATCCCGAGAGTTACATTTCCGAAATAGATGCGAATATCGACCTTTGGGATGCGGAAATGGACAGGCTTGAAAAGGAAATGTATGAGCTGGCGAAAAGCTGGAAACCCGTACCGTATTTTGAGGCGTTGGGTGCGGGACCCGAGTTTGCAACGGCTTGGTTTGCACAGGCAAAACTGTATGAAGCGACCGGAGATTTTTCCAGATACGAAAACTTTGAGGATTGGACACATGTTGACTACATTCTAAGAAGAATGGATTCGGGAATGTTTTTGTATGTGACGGAAGGAAATCCGTCCATGTCCAGGGCAAAAGAAGTAGCTTCGGTACTGACCCGTCAAAACTACCACTATGTAGTAGTAACCGATGAGAATAAAGAAAACTTCCCCGAAAGTGATAAAGTCATCAATATACCCGCGTCAAAACTGCTTTGGCTGAATCCTATGATGCAAACGCTGGTTCCGTGTATGTTTGCAGCCTCACTCGCAGATTTGAAGGGGACGATGTCTTTCTGCAAAGATATGATTGAGACATATTTCCCGTTCGGAGGTTCAATACTTAGAAACAGTAAAATAGAAGTGTTTTAGTTCAGCGACAATAAAAAGCACTCCGAACTCTCCGGTTCGGAGTGCTTTCGTTTGTAAAAACAACAAGCGGCAAAGAGTTTAACTAGTCCTTTATAGCGTGCTTGTTCCAATAATCATCTTCCAATAAAAGATTAGCGAATTTCTTGTAGATATCGGGTCTGAAGTCGGGGGAACCGGAGTACGGGTTTTCGTTAAAAATCATTCTCGATGCCAGAGACAAATCTATTGTAGAAATTATCATATCAATTTCTCTGTGTTCAATGCCTCCGGCATATATGTGCACTTTTTTGTTGTAACCGGGACCCATAATGAGACTGGCGCCTGCAAAGAAAGCGGGATTTTTAACCGTGTCGTTTCCGACAATATTTACAAATCCCTCATTTATTACATCTATACCGATGAGGTTTGAGCTGGCGATAAAAAAGTCGTTTGCGACTACCGCAGCCTTCATGGTGTCAAGATAACAGCCTTCCCAATCGAATCTTCTGATGCCGGACTCGCCAACCATAGCGGTTATATTGATAAACAGCCGAGCGCCCTTGGCGGCATAATACCTTCCCAGTTCCGGGAATGAATAGGTGTCATAACATATACCGACCCCGACCGGACCCCACGGAGTTTCAAAATCTAAAGGATCACAACCTTTTTCCGACCACAACAGTTCGTCGTTTGCAGGATGAATTTTTCTATATGTACCGATATATCCGTCAGGTCCGCACACAACGGCAACATTGTACACTCCGTTTTTATCGTCTTCGGCTTTCTCGGTCATTCCGAAAACAGCATAAATACCGCATTTTGATGTTGCTTCCGCAACGGCATTTACTGATGGGCCGGGAATTGTTTCGGCGAGCCGAACCTGCATTTTATCAGGCAATTCCACATCGGGTTCATTTTCGTAGCCTGTGAGAGCGAGTTCGGGAAAGCATATTATATCTACGCCTCTTTTGGAAGCGCTTTCGATATATTCGATTATTCTCGACAGATTTCGATCTTTCCTTCCCCAAAAAGGTCTGAAGTTTACAACTGCGATGTTAACAATATCCTTGTAAGCCATATCTCCCTCCGTTTGAATTTTTAAAGATAATGTGAAATGAATAATCCGGTTTGTCAATTGACACTATAAAATGATTATACCATTTGATTTGCATTTTTACAGCTATTATGGTAATATAATCAAACACAATATCGCGGGGTAGAGCAGCTGGTAGCTCGTCGGGCTCATAACCCGGAGGTCGTAGGTTCAAATCCTTCCCCCGCAACCAAAATTAGGAGTCTGAGATTTTTAAAATCTCAGACTTTTTTAAAGGTTTAGAACATTGAACAGAAAACTAAAATGAATATAGGAAAGAGGACTTCCAACTCCGTTTAACGGTAAAACCAGCAAATCCTGCACAGAGAACGAGTGATAAGAATCTTTCCAAATCGCGAATCGCTGCAGCGACTGATGGGCACACCCTTCATGGATATCCCTGAAGGACGGTTGACCGGGAGACACTACTTATCTCCGGAATCCGTCAGGGAAGCATTAACCCCGAAAAAGGCGCAACATGTCGGTGCCCGGCAGACTCTGAGGAATCCGCCTAAGAATTACTTGTACCAAGTGAATTTAGACCACATTTAGGATTTGACTAAACCGAATCCGGGAAATAACGATATAATTTCATAAACATAGCCAAGGATTAACGATAGATTATCCTGTCCCGTCCTTCTCGTTTGGCACGATAGAGGTTTTTGTCCGCAGCCTCTATAAAATTTGAGTAAGAGATTCCCCTGACATAACCACTGAGTCCGCCGGAAATTGTGACCGGCTTTCCATGGCTCCAAGCATGTGTCCTCATCCGATCGCCGAGCACCCGCACTACGGGAAGTGCTTCCGTCGGGGTTTTGCCCGGAAACAGCACCACAAACTCTTCTCCGCCATATCGGCCGAAAATCTCTCCTTCCGTCAGGCTGGCATTCATGATCTGAGCAACATTGACCAGCACATTGTCACCATAGTCGTGTCCGTAAGTATCGTTTATCCCTTTAAAATGGTCGAGATCCAGAATACAAAGCGTCAATTGCGAGCCGGTGTCGTATGCTCGGCGCATTTCTTCGTCAATGCTCGCTGATAAAAAGCGGCGATTATATAAGCCGGTCAGGGCG
>JGI24709J26583_10004578_pt1 | contig 10386 bp, 9 predicted proteins | sample BioPla2DNA1_FD_26583 | JGI IMG/M metagenome (IMG submission 26583) | reverse complement strand
CCCCCCCCTAAAAAATTGACTTTGAGTTCATGCTGTGATATTCTTTGAATAAGAATACTAGAGAAAGAGGTAACAATTATGATGAATAAAAAAGAAAATTCAGGTTTCACATTAATAGAATTATTAGCTGTTATTGTAATATTAGCAATAGTAGCTATCATAGCAGTACCATCTGTTATTAATGTTATAGAAGATGCAAGAAAAGGATCATTTAAAAATTCAGCATATGGAATAATAAAAGCGGCTGAGTACAATCATGCCCTAAAAACAATTAAAGATAGTAATCCAGGGGAAATAAAATATACATATGAAAATGGGAAAGAATCATCAACTCTAGATGATTATAAATTAGAATATAAAGGTGATAAACCTAAGAATGGAACGATTGTAATAAATGAAGAGGGTCAAGTATCACTAGCACTTCATGATGGTACTTATTGTGTAGAGAAGGGTTATAGTGACAGTGAAGTAACTTTAACAACCAAAACAACTGATGAATGTAAAATTGCTACTGATGCCTTTTTACCATCCTTAGGAGAAGGAATGATCCCGATAAAATGGGATGGTTCAAAATGGATAAAGGCAGATATAAATAGTAAATGGTATGATTACGATGCAAAAGAATGGGCGAATGTAGTGCTTGTAACTGAAGCAACAAGAAACACATATAAAAATGCATCGGCAGGAACTTCAATAACAGAAGCAGATGTATTAGCTTATTTAGTTTGGATACCAAGATATAGATATAAATTATTTAATGTAGGTGCAACAGTAATGTCTGCTCAAACAATTGAAATAGAATTTGAAGATAAGAATACCCCAAAAGCAACGGGTAGTACAAATGGAACTTGGTTAACTCACCCAGCATTCACTTTTGGAAGTGATGAATTAACAGGTTTTTGGGTAGGTAAATTTGAAACAACAGGGAATGCAACTAGACCAACTGTAAAACCAGGTGTTGCATCACTTCGAAGTCAAAGTGTAAGTAATCAATTTGCAACAGCTCAAAAGTTTAATACCCAAGTAACATATGGATTACCATCAACTTATGATGCTCATATGATGAAAAATATGGAATGGGGGGCAGTAACATATTTGAGTCATAGTAAATACGGAAAGAATGCTGAAATCTGGAAAAATCCAAGTAGTGGTAATATAACTGGATGTGCAGGAACAAGTGTATCACCAGGTTCATCAAGTGGATGTTCATATCACTACACAACCAGTAATGGACAACAAGCCAGTACGACAGGTAATGTATATGGAATATATGATATGAGTGGCGGAGCATATGATCGTGTAATGGGAGGAATGTATAATAGTGGAAACACTACTATTATGTTATCTGGTTCAGGGTTTGCTCAAGCCACAATAGATGGAGCAGGAATGGAGAAGTATATAGATAAGTATACATATGGAACAACATATAATGATCAAATAGCTATTAACCGAAGGAAATTAGGAGATGCAACAGGAGAAACCAGAAGATGGTATAGTGATTCCGCGAACTTCGTTTATCCGAGTTACCCTTGGTTCTATCGCGGCGACTACTACGGCGCTGGTGCCGGTGCTGGTGCTTTCAACTTCAGCTACTACAGTGGTGGTAGTAGCATTTACACCGGCTTCCGCCTCGCTGTCTCAGGTGGGAATGTGTCCGCATAGGCACGAAGTGCCTTCCCACGAAGTTACGTCAAAAAAAAGGGTGAGTCCTCAGGGTTACTGGTGGACTTCAACAGGAGCATAATCCCGAAACGGGCACATTATAGCCGTTTCGGGGCGTAAATGTGGATAACTTTTCATAGAGTGTTTATTTTGTGAAAAAAAATTTAAAAATTGGTCATAATTTTATGATAGGGATTAAATTGTAAGCGCGAACTTCGTTAATTCGAGTAACCCTTGGTTCAATCGCGGCGGCAACTACGGCGATGGTACCAATGCTGGTGCTTTCAACTTCAACAACAACAATGGTAATAGTAACACTAACAACGGCTTCCGCCTCGCTGTCTCAGGTGGGTTTGTGTCCGCAGACTATATTGTTTAAACTTAGATGTTTTGCTAAAAACTTATTATTTAAGGATAATATTTAAAAGCATTATGACATAGAAATTTAATTCCTTTTTCAATAAATAATTAATTTATTGGGAAAAACACATAAATGGTAATCCTGTGGTTAGTAGCAAAATGGTGAATATCAAGGATTATGTTAAGGGGTGGTAGATTTTAATCTTGCTACCCTTATTTGTTGTAAGGAGTGTGTTGTTATGAGTAAGTTATATAGTTATTATTTGAAATTAAAAGAAAAGGAGAGTGATGTATTATATTTGTTTAAGAGTGGCATCTTTTATATATTCTTAGACAACGATGCATTATTGGTTAATGAAAAAATTGGTTTGAGACTTTCAAATTTAAATCAAAATGTTTTAAAGTTGGTTTTCCCAAAAACAGTTTAGAAAAATATATGAATTTATTTATGGAAAATGATTTTAAAGTATTAATTGTTGATAAAGATAAAACTATTAATTATGATGAACAATATTTAGAGAATATTAAAGTAATTGATTTTAATGGGGCGATTCTATCATGGAATTCTTGGCTTGCGCATTCTTCTCATTCAAACAGTTATTTATTGCAACAACAATTATATGAACGGATTATTTTTAATGTGTTATTGAAAAGTGCGTAAGTAACATAAAACTTTACCAACTTATCATTTTTAATTGCATTGAAAATAATACCAAAGTGGTGTATCATTATATTATGATGAATATGGTGCATAAAGGTGAATTATGATGGATGAAAAAGTTAAGGCAATTTTATTATTAGGACTATCAATGGTGATTATAGGCTTTATACTATGGTCAGAATTGAGTTTTCAAATTATCGGTTTTGGAGTGATAACCATCGGAATATCTCTAACAATGCACATAAATAAGAAAAAATAAATTGTTGCATTTAGGTAGGATGGTGATTTATGAATGCTTCTTCTCCTGATAAAATCTTGATAAAAAAATATGAACTATTTATTACGGAAGATAAATATATTTCACAAAAAGAACTAGGTAGTTTTTTAAAAGAAAATAGCAATTTAATCAAAAAAATTAAAAATAACATTTATTATTCAAATGATATTTTTAAAGCATTAGATATAATTAANAATATTGAAAATTATGTAAGNANTCATAATAAAGTTTTTATTAAGCGAAAATTAATTGAAGAAAAAGAATATTTTGATAGGATGTTTGAAAAAATTGATAAAAACATTAATCTTGATGTAGAACAACGAATTGCGATTTTAACAGAAGAAGATTATTCAATGATTATAGCTGGTGCTGGTAGCGGAAAAACCACAACTATGGCTGCCAAAGTAAAATATTTGGTGGAGCGCCTAAATGTGAACCCTGAAGAAATTATGTTAATATCTTACACCAATAAGGCAGTTGATGAATTAAAAGAGAGAATAAATAATGATTTTAAAATTCCTGTTAAAGTCTCTACTTTCCATAAATTTGGTCTTGATATTTTAAAGAAAAAAAGCGATGAACCAATCAAAGTCTTAACTAATAGTTATAGTATTATAGNGGAATATTTTAATAAGGAATTATGTCATGATAATGACAAANTAAAGGAGTTTTTGTACTTTTTTATTTATTATTTTGATATACCCACATCNGCTTTAAAATTTGATTCATTAGATGAATATCACAAGTTTAAAAGAAGAAATGATTATATAACTTTAAAGAGCCGTTTGGGTGATTATAATAAAGAAATAATTGATAATCGAACTAAAAATAAATATACTATACGAGGAGAATTTTTAAGATCAAGTGAAGAAGTGATGATTGCTAATTATCTTTATATTCATAATGTTGAATATGATTATGAAAAACCGTATCCATATATGAATAGAGGGAAGATTTATTTACCTGATTTTACAATTTATTTTGGTGAAAAAACATATTATTTAGAACATTATGGAATCGGGCAGAAGAATGGGAATAATAGATATAANGCAGTTGAAAATTGGTGGTATCGAAAAGGCATTGCATATAAATCAAGACTTCATGATAAACATAAAACAAAATTAATGACGACTTATTCTAGTTATGATGATGGTGATGATTTAATATCACATTTAAGACAAGAATTGGAAAAAAATGGAATTATCTTGAGAAAAAAAGATGAAAAAGAAATCTTCAAACAACTGTCCGAAACTAGTAAAGACACTTATTATATGAGATTTATTTTGTTTTGCATGGAATTTCTTAATAGTTTTAAATCAAAGGGGTTTAAATTGGTTGCCTTTGATAATTTAATTGACCAGCATAAAGATGATCAACGAACGGTTATGTTTTTAAAATTTGCCAAGGATTTATACCAATATTATGAAAAGGAACTAAAAATAAATAATTTAATTGATTTTAATGATATGATTAATAATTCATATGATTTACTAAAAAATATAGAAAAGGGTCAAATTGATTTAAATTACAAATATATTATTATTGATGAATATCAGGATATATCAATTCAACGATTTAATTTAACTAAAGAAGTATCACGCCTTAGCGATGCTAAAGTTATTGCAGTTGGTGATGATTGGCAAGCGGTTTTTGCCTTTGCTGGTTCAGATGTAACTTTATTTACAGAGTTTAAAAAATTAATGGGTTATGGTGAGGAATTGCAAATTACTAATACCTATCGTAATAGCCAGGAATTAATAGATATTGCTGGTAGATTTGTGATGAGGAATAGCAAACAAATAAAGAAAAGATTAAAAGCGCAAAAAAGTTTACCCAAACCAGTTGTAATTGTTAACTATGACGACAATGAAGAAAAAACATTCAGTCGAGCTTACGCGGTAGATGAATGTATTAAAAACATTGTAATGGAATATGGAGATAAATCATCCATATTATTAATTGGGCGCTACAACTTTGATAAATATCATTTGCTTAATAGTAATTTGTTTTATGAATACGAACAAGATAAAATCAAATCTCTAAATTTTCCTAATGTGAAAATAACTTTTTTAACAGCACATAGTTCCAAAGGATTAGGTTTTGACAATGTTATTATTATTAATGGTAGTGAAGGTATTTATGGTTTTCCATCACAAATACAAAATGATCCAATTATGGACATTATTGCAGTTAAAGATAATAGTTTTAAATTTGCTGAGGAGCGCCGATTATTTTATGTTGCATTAACTAGAACTAAAAATAAAGTTTATATTATTACACCTAATAATAATCCTTCATCTTTTTTAACAGAATTAAAAGATTATCCTAATGTTGAAATTGTTTTTGGGACTAAAAAAAATTTTGGTCAAAGAGAAGATTTATGTCCAGCATGTAATCATCCGTTAATAAGAAAGTCTTTTAACAGTTTAAATATTCGTAATTTATATGAATGTAGTAATGAAAAGGAACTTTGTGATTTTAAAACAAATAATTTAATATTGAAAAAAAAGATAGAGGTTTGTAGCGAGTGTAAAGATGGTTTTTTAGTTATAAAACAAAATGCAGAAAGTAAAAAATATTTTTTAGGCTGTACTAATTATAAAAAAGATAAATCAGGTTGTAATAATGCTAAAACCATTTTTTAAATATTCATTATAAAAAATGACTAAAGTATAGTATAATATAACAAGGTGATTTTATGAAAAAAAAAGTTGTTATATTAGGTGGTGGAACTGGCTTATCAACGTTGTTAAGTGGTTTGAAAATGTTCCCAATTGATATAAATGCTGTTGTATCAGTTAGTGATGATGGTAGTAGTACTGGTCGTCTGCGCGAAGAATTTAAAATTCCTGCGGTTGGTGACATAAGGAGAGTATTAGTTTCTCTATCCGAAACAGAACCTTTATTTGAACAGTTACTTAATTATCGTTTTGAAACGGTAAGTGATTTAAATGGTCATACAATTGGTAACTTGTTATTAGCAGCAGCTTCTANTATTAGTGGAAACATGTCTGATGGTGTTGAGACTTTATCTAAAGTATTAAATTTAAAAGGAAAAGTTGTACCATTAACNGAAGATAATGTAGTTTTGATGGGAAAAATGGAAGATGGTTCAATTGTTGAAGGTGAACATAACATTACCCAAAGTAATTTAGTTATAGAAGATGTTTTTTATAAAGAAAAGCCTACTGTTAATCCTGATGTGATTAAAGCTATTTCTGAGGCTGATTTGATAATTCTGTGCATGGGAAGTGTTTTTACTAGTATTATTCCAAATTTAATATGTGATGGTGTAGTTGAGGCCCTTGGAAAAAGTAATGCTAAAATTATGTATGTTTGTAATATGATGACTCAGCCAGGCGAAACTGATAATTTTAATGTTAGTCATCATATAAAATTATTAAATAAATATTTAGGTAAACGAAAAATCGATGTGGTAGTTGTAAATAATGGTAAAATATCAGAAGAGTTAACTAAAAAATATGAAACTTTAGAACAAAAAGATCCGGTAATTTATGATCAAGAAAATGTCAAAAAATTAGGGATTGAAGTAATCGCTTCTGATTTTACAATGATTGTAGATGAAAACATTCGTCATGATTTTAAAAAATTAGCCTCATATATTTTCCTTTACCTGTTATAGGAGGTGACAACTATGTCATTTACTAGTATTGTTAAAAATGAAATAAGTAAAATTGATTCCAATGAAATGGAATATATTGCCGAATTATCTGCTTTATTTCGGAACATTGGTGTTATTGATAAAACTATCAAAATTATATCGGAAAATGCTAGTGTTGCACGTCGAATTTTTAACTTAGTAAAAGATTTGTACCAAATAAATGCCAAGGTTACGGTTCGAAAGGGATATAATTTTACTAAAAGTTATTATTATATTTTGGAAATTGGAAGTAGTGTCGAAACTATTTTAAATGATTTAAGTATTATGAAAGATGAGGTTTTTCAACCTATTCCAATGGAATATATTATTGATGATGGAGAAACAGAAAGGGCTTATTTACGAGGTCTTTTTATGGCTGTTGGTAGTGTAAATGATCCTAAAAAGTCAAGATATCATTTAGAATTTGTAGTTGATGATAGAGACTATGCTAAGTTTATAAAAAAATTATTGAACAAATATTTATTAAATAGTAAAATCATAATGCGTGAAAATAAATATATGATTTATATTAAGGAAGCTGAAAAAATTAGTGATTTTTTAAGAATTATTAAAGCTAGTAGTGCGGTACTTTACTTTGAGGATATTCGAATATATCGAGATCATAAAAACATGACTAACCGTCTTAATAATTGTGAACAAGCAAATGTTGATAGAACGATACTAACAGCCACAAACCAAGTAAACGATATTAAAATAATTAAAAGTATTGGTGCTTTAGATTTATTAGATGATAAAATTAAAACAGTTGCTCTTTACCGCTTAAAGTATCCTGATGCTTCATTGAATGAATTAAGTGAAATTATTAGTTTAGAAACAGGTAGCAGAATAACAAAATCAGGCCTGTATCACCGTTTTAAAAAAATAACATTATTGGCTGATAAAATCCGTAATAAATAAATTAGAAACTGATTTTTTAAGACAACTTAATAAAATTATAGTATAATAAAGATAGTTGGAGTGATAAAATGAAAGTTATATTTATAAAAGATGTTAAAGGACAAGGGAAAAAAGGTGAAGTTAAAGAAGTTAAAGATGGTTACGGAATGAATTATTTAATTAAGAATGGCTATGCTGTCTTGGCTACTGAAACTAGTGTTAAACGTTTAGAAAAGGATAACCAAAAGCAAGAAGAATTGGAACAAAAAGAGTTAGCTAAAGCGCAAGAATTAAAAAATAAACTTTCTAAAATTAAATTAGTATTTCCTGTTAAAACAGGTGAACAAAATAAAGTTTTTGGTAGTATCAGCCCAAAACAAATAATAACTGAATTAAAGAAACAAGGGTTTGATATTGACAAAAAGAAAATAATTTTGAATTATTCATTGTCAACATTAGGAAGTCATATTGTAATAATTGAACTTCATAAACAAGTAAAAGCTGAAATAGAAGTTAGATTAGTTGTAGAAAGCTAGGTGGTAATATGGGTGGCAAAACAATGCCTCATAATTTAGAATCAGAACAAGCTGTATTGGGCTCAATGTTCATTAGTAAATATGCCCTACAAAAATGTGTTGAAAGTTTAACAGGAGATCTGTTTTTTCTAGATGCTCATAATAAAATTTTTACAGTTATTGCTGACTTAGCTGAAGCTGGTTCTGTTATTGATTTTACAACAGTAACTGCTGAACTAGATAAGCGAAATTGGTTAACATTAGTTGGTAATGTCGAATATTTAATAGAAATAACAAACAAAGTGGCTAGTGCTGCTAATATTGATGCTTATATTCAAATCGTATTAGATAATGCAACTCTTCGTCGATTAATTGAAGAGGCTACCTCGATTGTTACTAGCGCTTATTCACCTACAGATTCACTTAATGATGTGTTGGATGATGCTGAGCGCAAAATATTAAATGTTGTTAAAACAAGACAAGGTACTGAATTTAGAACAATTCAAGATGTATTGTTTAAAGCACAATCAGATTTAGAAATTTTAGCTCAACAAAAAGGAGAAATAACAGGGTTACCTACCGGTTTTTACGATTTAGATAAATTAACGTCAGGATTACATGCAAATGAATTAATTATTATAGCAGCCCGCCCAGGTATGGGTAAAACCGCTTTTGCCCTTAATCTTGCTTGCCATGTTGCTATTAACACAGATCAAGCAGTAGCAGTTTTTAATATGGAAATGGGTGCTGAGCAATTGGCCATGAGGATGTTAGCATCACTTGGGCAAATTGATGGTAATAAAATGCGAACAGGACGTCTTGAGCATAATGATTGGAAGCGAGTTAATGAAGCTATTAGTCGTTTGGCTGATACTAAAATGTTCATTGATGATACTCCAGGTATGACAATTGGTGAAATAAGAGCTAAATGCCGTCGATTAGCTAGTTCAAACAATGGTTTAGGGCTAATTGTTATTGACTACTTACAATTAATTAGTGGTTCTGCTAAATATGCTGGAAACCGTCAAATGGAGATTTCAGAAATTTCTCGTTCTTTAAAAACATTAGCAATGGAATTAGAAGTCCCAGTTATTGCTCTAGCGCAATTGTCACGTTCAGTAGAGAGCCGCGAGAATAAACGACCAATTTTGAGTGATTTAAGGGAATCAGGATCGATTGAACAAGATGCTGATATCGTGTCGTTCTTATATCGAGATGATTACTATAATAAAGAGGCTGTTATTGATGAAAACACTAGTAAAAGTGAATTTATTATTGGAAAACATCGTAATGGACCAACTGCAACCATAGATTTAATGTTTATTAAAAATACAAGTACTTTTAGAAATTATGTCAACGACTTAGAAAAATAGGTGATTNAATTGAAAAAGATAGGTTCTGCAATTATATTATTAATATCCGCAAGTTTACTACTTTTAGGATTTGATTNCAATCGAAATAAATACCCCCATGAATATTACCAAGTTTATTTAGAAGGGGAAATTATCGGCGTAGTTAAAAACAAGGAGAAACTAGAAAAGTATATTGATAAAAGAGGTGAGAGCTTAAAAGCCAAATATAAGGTAGACAAGGTATATGGGCCTGCTTCACTCGAAATCAAAAAAATTGTAACTTATAATAAAAAGGTTAATACTGAAGAAGAAATATATAATAAAATTAGTGAATTGAAACCTTTCACAATTAAAGGATTTCAATTAAATGTTAAAAACGAATTTTCTAACAAAACTATTTATGTTACCGATTTGAAAGTGTTTGAAGAAGCTGCAGAAGATACAATTAAGACTTTTGTAGGTGAAGATTTATATCGTTTATATAAAACTGATAATCAAATTAAAATTGAAACAGTNGGAAGTTTAGTTGAAAATGTTTATTTAGAAGACAGTATAACTTTTAAGGAAACCAATNTTTCTGTTAATAATAAAATATATTTAGACAGATCTGAACTTGCTCAGTTTTTATTGTTTGGACCAAATAATAAAAAGCAAAATTACAAAGTTATTGTTGGGGATACTATTGAAACAGTAGCCTTTAATAACAAGATTAGTGTTGAAGAATTTTTAATTTCTAATCCACAATTTACTAGTAAAAGCAATTTNTTGTTTCCTGGTCAAGAAGTAGTTATTGGTATACCTGATCCTCAAATAAGAGTTGTTGTTGAAGAGCACCACGTTCGTGATGTAGTGAGTGAATATAAACCAGAGATTAGGTATGATGAAAATCGTATTATTGGTGATGATGAAATTATCAGAAAAGGTGAAAATGGTTTAAACCGCGTTACTCAAAAAACTAAAACAATTAATGGGGTAATTGTTTATGTTGATCCAATAAGTAA
>JGI24709J26583_10004573_pt1 | contig 10396 bp, 5 predicted proteins | sample BioPla2DNA1_FD_26583 | JGI IMG/M metagenome (IMG submission 26583) | reverse complement strand
CCACATATTTAGGAGAATTAATGCAAATCTTATTTTCCAAATAAACTAGCTTTCTTTCATCCATCAAGCGTCTTAGAGTTATATTATTTTCATAAAGTTTCAGTGCTGCTGTATCACTGATTATAAAAGTTTCTCCTCTTTTAAAATCAAGGTTTTTGGAATCAAAATTATCTAAATATCTATCATCTACATAATTTAAAACTCCTTCAGCTTCTTTATAGCCTAAATCCATCATCCTAATTTTTGCTGAAAGCTTAGAGACCTTAAATTTCTCAGCAAGATCTTCAATTGTTTTAGTTACAATTAAAGGATCTACATTGCTTTCATCAAATCCGTAGATTTGGTAGCGTTCTTTTACAAATTCTATTACCCATTTTTTAGGCATTAAAATTCGAGGTGCAATATGACTACATTGCCATTCAAGCCATTCATAAGGATCTTTATCCTTATCTCTTTTTTGACTTTCTTCTACAAGACAACTTATATTTTTTCTATTTGTAAATAAGTTTTGTAAGGTCATAAAAGGTTTATGCAAATACCAATGTAGGCATTCATGTATTATTGTATTATTTATAGAGCCAAGGCTCCTCATAAAAAATATTTCAGGGTCGTATAGTATAGTCCCAGCATCTAGGTACTCTTTGAAAATTTCCCCTGTTTCTGGATTGTAAAATGTCACATTACTATCTTCAAAGAATATTTGTCCAAAGACACTNCCAGTTTTAGTAATCTTAGCCTCTTTTAATTTCAGCTTCATTCTATCCACAACTACAAGTGGATCTATAGCTTCCATCTTATCTAGGGCTTCTGGATAATACTTCTTTAAAAACTCTTCTGCTATATCATCCATATCATCAACATAAACATAGGGGACCATATAGGGTGAATAGGCATTATTTTTGTCCCAGACTACCTCATCTCCGATTTCAATATTTTCAATAGAAAAATCAAAGTCTCTATTCACCATATTAGCTGAAATATCTACAATAAAACTAGGTTTTATCTCATCGCTTTCTAGCTCTCCTGAAGATAATCTCATTGCAGTAAAGGCGATTGTGTCAACTTTCACCTTCAGAGAAAATTTATCTGTTTCAATTTTAGAAACACCTACAAAAGCTATATCGGAGCTAATTAATTCAATTTCATCTGGTTCATCTACCAAATAAGANTACTCTCCAAAAGCTTCTATATTATCATTTAAGTATATTTCTATATTATTAATTAGATCTTCTAGACATTGCTCTTCAACTGCTAAGTTGATTAAAAAATACTCCATCGGCATCTCACCCCCAGAAAACAAAATTAATTAGGTTCATTGTAATATTGGGAAGGTAGACTACGCTTTTAGTAATCTACCTTGATTTTTAATAATACTCTTCGATATATTTATAAGCTTTATCAAAAACTTCTTTGTCCTTAATCTTGTACTTTACCCATACAACACTACGCAGAGCCTTCTTAACCTCTTGTTTTCCAGCAGAAGTGTTTTGCCAACCATCAAATCTGACTATTTTGACAATNTTGTCTATGTCATTTACAACTCTNTCGACTATAATAGGTGTTGTTTTATTTTTTATTCCGTTAAAAAGTTCTGTTAAAGCNGCCTTTCCTTTATCTACNTCTTCTTCAGGCACCACATCTTTTTCAGCCGATGCAGCTTCTTTTGCAAGATCTAGCAGGTACTTAAGGAATTCTATACTGTTTATCAGGCCTTGTTCATGTTGTTCCCTGAGCCTTTCTAATTTCTCGCCTAAGGCTATATATTTTCTGTCTTTTGAATGTTTTTGTATTTTTGCCACTAAGTCAATTTCTATCTTACGGGCAGCAGTTCTAGCATCATTGTATTTTTCTATGAAGCTATCTATCATATCTGGGTCTAGCTCCAGTATTTCCTCGTCATCTTTAACACCTGAAACGTAGATGTTATCGTGAATTAAATCTATGGTTTTTTTACCTAAAGCTGACCAAATTAATCCACCACTTCCATCTGTAGGTTTTACTGATTCATAAACTTTTGATAACCACCTGTAATCTGATTTAAATGGATTTAAGAAATTGTCTGGGGACAAAGCATCCCAAGCCCTATTTAAGACTCTAAAATCTGCAGCAAAGGCATCTTTCTCTTTGCTGGTTGGAAGGCATTCTTGTGCTGCCATTAAACCTTCCCAGCCTTCTATAGTTCTGTCTACCCCCATAAAATAACTTAAGCATTTTCTCATAATAGCAGGGAACTTTTTCTTAACTTCTTCTATATTAGTGATTACTTTTTTCATGGTTGAATCGTCAAAATTTAAAGCCCTGGCTACATTATCAAAGATTCCAATATAATCTACTATTAAGCCATGAGATTTATCCTGACCATAGGTTCTATTTGTTCTACAAATTGCTTGAAGTAGGGTGTGGTCCTTCATGGGTTTATCTAGATACATAGCCTGAAGTATAGGAGCATCAAAACCAGTTAATAATTTTGATGTTACTATTATAATTTTTAGAGAACTATCTTTCTCTCTAAATGTATCTAATAACTTAGCTTCTTCTTCTCTACTTCTTCTATATTGCTTGTACTTATCTTCTTTATCATTGTTTGTATCCATAACTATATCAGTTGCNTCAGGCCCTAATAACCTGTCCAGTTGCTCTTTATAAAGAAGACAACATTCTCTGTCATAACATACAACCTGCCCCTTAAAACCATTAGGTTCTATCTTTGTTTGAAAATGGTTGGCTATGTGCTCACAAACTTTTCTTATTCTTTCTGGAGCCTTCATTATAGATTCCACTTTAACCCTACTAGATAATTCAGCTTTTTCATCATCAGATAAAGATGTCGTCAAAGCATCAAATTCCTGATCTATAGCCTCTTTATCTACGTGGAGTTCTACAGGAACAGGTTCAAAGTGTAGGGGGAGAGTGGCTTTGTCTCTAATAGAATCTGAAAAAGAATATCTACTTAGATAACCACTTTCGTCTTCTATAGCACCAAATGCTATAAATGTATTTCTGTCAATTCTATTAATAGGAGTACCTGTCAAACCAAAGAAGAATGCATTAGGAAGGGCCATTCTCATTTTTTCGCCAAGATTACCTTCTTGAGTTCTATGAGCCTCGTCGACCATTACTATAATATTTTCCCTGTCATTTAACACACTTTCCACTTCGCCAAATTTGAAGATAGTCGTAATTAAAATTTTCCTCGTATCTCCTAGAAAGAAATCTATTAATTCTTCTTTGCTTCCCGCACTGGCAAGGTTGGGTATATCTGTAGCGTTAAAATCACGAGTAATTTGTGTTTCCAAATCAATCCTGTCATCTACTATTACAACTGTAGGATTATTTAACTCTGGTGTCATTCTTAGCTTCTGTGCAGCAAACACCATCAATAAAGACTTACCAGAGCCTTGGAAGTGCCAGATTAAACCTTTCTTAGGGTAACCATTCTTAACACGTTCAACTATCTTATTTGCACCTTCATATTGCTGATATCGGCAAATTATTTTTATCTTTCTATATTTTTTATCTGTTGAAAACAGGGTGAAAAATTGCATGATGTCTATTACTTTACGTGGTTGGATCATATCTGCTACACTTCTTTGAACGTCCACCAAGTTTCCCTCTGTTTTTTCCTCTTCAGTGTGCCAAGGTCCCCACATCGTAACAGGAGCCTTGACCGCACCATATCTATAGCTTTTACCTTCTGAAGCAAAGTTAAATACATTGGTCACAAACATTTGAGGTATGCTATTTTCATAAGCAAGAATGTCTTCAGCACCATCCAGCCATGTTATGGCATTTCTTACAGGGGTCTTCATTTCACCTATAGCGATTGGAAAGCCATTTATTAGTAATACGATATCCAGCCTTTTCCCACCTTCTTCTTGAGGGTAAACCCACTGGCTTGTTACCACAAAGTCATTCTTTAATGCTTCTTCATCTGTTCCAGTGGCAAAGAACTTTATTGGAACCATCCTACCTTCTTTGCCAAAAGGAAAGGAGTTTTCCTCAAAAACTAACTTTTTGAAGGTTTCATTTTGAGTGATTAGATTGTGTGACTGGGCCGACAAAATCAAAGTTCTTAGCTTATAAATTACCTCATCAGCTCTGGAGGGCTCTTCTGCAATTTCAGGATTGAATTTAATTAGAGCCTCTTTAACAAAAGGTTCAACCATAACATCAGAATGCTGGCGAGGTAAGTCTTCCGCTTCTACATACTTCCAACCGTTATTAACAAGGGTCTTAATTATCATTTCCTCTACAGTGTTTTCTTCATTAAACATAAAACCACTCCTTTCAGGTAGCTGTTAGCCAAAGTATTTTTTTATTATTGCATTTTTTAAATTTTGTAATTTAATCGTTGAGTCTTCGATTTCTCTAACACAAATTTCAATTTGTTCTGCAAATATAATAAAATCATCCTGTAATTCTTCTGGAGGAACTATAACTTTAACTTTTGAAATACTCCCTTTATTTAAAGTTTTTCCCTTTACTGCTTGTTTTACTTCTTCATCCCAATTTCTCGTTTGTAAAAAATACATTAGATATTTATTCTTAACTTTGATACCTTCTTTAGCTATAAATGCCATAATTGCTTCATTTGTATAAATATCTTCTGTAGTTATAACTGTTCTTCCTATAGATAATTTAAAGCTCATGATAACTGTATCAGCTGGGACAACTTTAATTCCACTCTCTTCTACAGCTATATCTGTTATTTTTTCCTTTGTATCTTCTATATGGTATTTTCCTTCTTCCATATCAGAAATAGTAATCCATTTGTGTTTGCCTGAATCCCAATATTTATTCACACTTCTTGACGGTGTTTTGCCCATTTGTAAATTATACAATTCCTGCAATTCAATCTTCTTATATGTTCTATTTATAAACATCTCATTAAATCTAGTTTCTATTAATTCTTCTGTTGCCAATAAAAGTTTCTTATAGCTTTCTATATTTTCCTCAATAGCCCACAAAACTTCTGCTATCTTATCCTGTTCACTTTTATCTGGGAGTGAAAATTCATATTCCTTGAGGTGAGACCATTTTACTCTTGGTGAAAGCGAGCCTGCAGATTTGCTGACAGCATAATCAAAGAAAATATCATTCTGTATTATAAAAGGGAGAAGCTCTTCGTTTATCTTATCTTTTTTTGCCTCTATTACAGTAATATCTCCCGAACATTTTCCATCAAGTGTTGCTACAGAAGCTTTTTTCTGATAGGCTCTCCTTCGACCAAATAGGATATGTCCTTTTTTAAAAGACTTTGTAAAAGTATTCTCCGCATTTTTTTCCCATTCAGAAAGTCTTACTTCCCCTGGAATCAAATGCTCTAATCCTACACTAGGTAAACCTAGACAATTTCCATTGCATTTTTCTTTAAACTCTATAGCTACATCTCCTAATTTAACTTTACTCATATGTTTCACCTCCAGTTTCAAGCAAACCATTAAGTTTTTCAAAACTAATATTCTTCAGCTCAACTTTACTTAACCATCTTTCATAGCTATCATTTACGCTTAGTAACTCTTCATTTTCTTCCAATATTGTTTTATGGACATACAGTGGTATACTCAATAGATAATTATTAGCAACTATTTCTTCAAATGAGACAGCCTTTGAAAATCCATCTATAGTTTCATAATTTTTATAGGCCTTTGCAATTTTTTCAATATGTCTATCTTCTAAATAGCTCTCAGCATTTTTTCTAGTCACTTCTTTAATAGCGTTGATAAATAGGATCTTATTTTTTCTATCTTTAGGCTTCTGAGCCCTGCAAACCATAATACAAGCTTCCATAGGAGCATTATAAAATAGGTTAGGAGCTAAACCTATAACTGCCTCTACTAAATCACTTTCTATCAGTTTTTTTCTCATATGGGCTTCTTCATTCCTAAACAAGACCCCATGAGGAAATAGGATGGCACTTCTACCTGTTTTCTCATCCATACTTTTTAATATGTGTTGAAGAAAAGCATAATCTGCTCTACCCTGAGGTGGAACACCTAGAAAGTTTCTCCCGTATTTATCTGACTCAAAAGCTGCCCTGTCCCACTGGCTAATGGAGTAGGGTGGATTTGCTACAACTACATCAAAGGTCTTAATTTTTCCTTTTTCTACAAAGGCAGGAGTTTTCAAAGTATCATCATTAACTATATGAAAATCCTTGATCCCATGCAAAAACAAATTCATCCTTCCAATGGCAGATGTTAGAGCATTAATTTCTTGGCCATATAAGGCCACATTCCTCCATTCCTTTCCTTGCTCTTTTAGATAATGAATAGCTGAAATAAGCATACCAGCACTACCGCTTGTAGGGTCATAAATTGACTCTCCTGTTTCTGGCTCTAATAATTCTGTCATTAAATGTACCAGGGTTCGATTAGTATAAAACTCCTGGGCTGTATGGCCACTATCATCTGCAAATTTTTTTATAAGATATTCATAACCTCGTCCTAATTCATCCTCAGGGCATCTGGCTATATTCAAAGTTTTAGTGCTAAAATGCTCAATTAAATCCTTTAATAAACGGTCTGGTAATCTATTTTTATTGGTCCAAGCACCATCACCAAAGACTCCTGTAAGCTTGTCAGGGTTCGCTTTTTCAATGGCCCTAAAAGCCTTAACCAATTCTTTTCCAATATCTTTAGATTTATTTCTTACATCTGACCAATGATAGCCCTTTGGCATATTAAATCTATGGTTTTCTTCCCATTCTAGAGCTTCTTCATCATCGGGAAACTCTATTTTTATTCTCTCGCATTCCTCATCGTAAACATCGCTTATCCTTTTGAAGAATAATAAAGGAAAAATATATTGTTTATAGGACCCTGCATCAATATGTGTTCTTAAAAGGACTGCTGAATTCCATAAATAAGAATTTAATTCTTCTTGGCTATAGACTTTACTCATCAAGAAATCCCCCTTTCTCCATTAGTTCTTGGACTTTTAGCTCTGCATTTTCAACTTCTTCTAAAAGTTTAAAATAGTTTTTCTTTACAATTTCAGGATCAATTGTCTCTTTAGGCTTATACTCAATATAATTATTTAATGATAAAGTATATCCTTTCTTGGCAATTTCCTCGATGCTAACTATTTTAACTTTTTCTTCTACATCCTGATAATTAGAAAATAGGTTGAATACAGTTTCCACGTCTGAATCATTCATATAATTCTGGGCTCTTTGGGCTGTATAAATATTTGTAGCATCTATCATGCAGACTTTCCCTTTGTGAGCAGGTACTTTATTATTGTTTAATATTAAAATACAAGCTGATACTCCAGTCCTAAAAAATACTCCATCTACTAGAGTAATTACTGCCTCTAATTTATCTGACTTAATAAGTTCTTCTCTAATTTTACCTTCAGTTCTTTCTCTAAAAAGTACTCCCTGAGGCAATACAACAGCACATCTTCCATTGTCTGGATCCATGGATTGCACCATATGCTGTAACCAAGCAAAATCACCATTAGAATCACTTGGTGTGCCCCATATATTTCTTCCGTAAGGATCGGATACAAAAATATCAGCTCCCCATTTTTTTAAGGAAAACGGAGGATTTGCTAGGATACAATCAAAAGTTTTTAACTTTCCACCTTCTAAAAATTCTGGTTTTCTTAAGGTGTCACCCTGTTTTATATTAAAATCCCTGGCCCCATGCAAGAATAAATTCATTCTCGCAATCGCAGATGTGGATAGGTTGTTTTCCTGACCATAAACTCTTCCATATGTTAAAGGGTCATTATCAATATGCTTAACCGCTTCTATCAGCATGCCCCCTGTCCCGCATGCAGGGTCATACACAGTCTCACCAGCTTTAGGATCTACGATTCGTACCATTAGATTCACAATTTCTCTTGGAGTATAGAATTCAGCTGCATTCTTTTTTGATAAGTCAGCAAATTTTTTTATAAGATATTCGTAGCTATCTCCCATAATATCTGCTGAATAGTTGTTATTACCCACATTGACTTTTGACATATGTTCAACGAGATTTTTCAATCTCTCATCGGATAATTTATTTTTATCTGTCCAGGTGGCCTCATCAAAGCTGGAAAAAACACCTGCTAAAGTATCAGGATTCTCTCTTTCAATTCCATTCATTGCATTTGCAATAGCTAGTCCTACATTTACGCTTGCATTTCTAACATCTTTCCAATGACTTCCTTCTGGAATTTGAAACCTATGATTTTCTGGAAAACTAGCAAATTCTTCATCACCATCCGAAATTTCCAATGCTTCTTGAGTTTCCTCATCATATACATCTGAAATTCTCTTAAAAAATAAAATTGGAGTTACATAATTTTTATATTCATCTTGATTTATAGGGCCTCTTAAAATATTGCAAGCACCATATAAATGATTAAATAATTCATCTGTTGTAAGTTTTTTTCCTTTAGCCATTTTGACCTCCTATAAAATCTTTTCTAGAATACATTTCTTTGCATTTTCCCATCTTTTTTCCGCCTCTTGAATGGTATTCTTATATTCATCCATTTCGCTTTCATATTTGCTTACTATTTCTTTTTGTTCTTGAAGAGGTAAGAGGGGAATTTCTAAGGGCCCTAAATCTTTGAAGTTTATATTAACTACAGTTGTTCCTCTTTGAATGCTCTTAAGAAGTTTGACTCCTATTGTGCTTTCAAAAAATATCTTTAGGTAATCTCCTAGAAGACCTTCACTAGGCCTTATCACAATTAGATTTGAAGAAGATATGCACGGATAAGTTTGCTCTTTAAACACTGCTGTTTTTAAAATAGTTCCCCTAGATGATATGAGAACATCTCCGTCTGCTAATAAATATCTGCTGATTTTCCTTTCAGACTCTTCTATATAATCTAACTGAGAATAGTTAATGCCTAACTCATCTATATCCGCTATATTGATTACTCCTATATTTCCATTTGGGTCTTTTTTGCTGACAGACCTACCTCTAAATATTTCTGCATAATCTTTCAAAGCTACCTTTTTATGTTTACTAGTTAGGTATCTTTGCAATTCTTCATCATTTTCAGCATTTATAATATCTATATTCCAAGTAGATTTTTCCTCTAACTCAGTTTTAAAAAATAAGTCTTCCTGCATAGTGGCCATACTTATACAAGCACCATTCCTTGAAGTCCGTGTGCATTTATATTTTTTAAGAACTATCTCATCTAAGTTTTTATTGGTAAATACCATAAAATATGTTTTAACTGATGAATAAGGACGGAAGGTTTCGTCTGGTAATTCAGAAATCTCTTCTATGCTGTACATTTCCAGAATAAATCTTCTTAGATTTTGCTTGTCACCTCCGCCGAAAGTAAATCCAGCAGCTAATACAATAAAAAGGTTTCCGTTTGAATTTAAATGTAATAACAAGTTTTCTAATGCTACTAAGTCATGTTGTCTGGAAATAAATTCATCACTCTTAACTTTTTCTCGCACTCCCAAGGCTGGCACTGCAAAAATATAATCAAACTTTTTATTTGTAAATTCGTACTCATAAATGCTGGCTTCAATACATGTAACATTTGAATAACCTTTAAATAAATAATCCGCAATCTTATAAAGCCTCTTGTTTAAAAATGAAAGGGTGAAGTCTTTAGTAGGATTTTCTTGGATCAAATTTAATAAGGAGTCTGTTTGCTTCTCACATTCTGGAATAAATATCGTTTTTGCTTGGCTAGCATTTAATTTTTCCTGGAATTGCTCAAACAAAACATCTGGCACCAAAATGTTATTAACTATCTCAAATGTATCCTTTAGTCCAAAGTAACCAACCTCTTTTACTAAGGCAGTATATTTTTCTATATCGTCTTTTCTCATATTGAAATATTCTTTTAAGAATGCATCCGTTTCGTTTGATTTGTCATCCAATTTATAATCGGCCGCCAGTTTTTCAAACAAACCTATCAAATGTTCTTCACCTTTAATGCCATAGGATAGGTTAATTTCCTCGATTTGCTTTATAGCTTCCTTTTCACTTTTCAAGAGAGTACCCCCTTTATAACTTTATTGTATTTATATTATATATTCATTATTTTAGTATGTCAATACCAAAATATGATATTTATTAAAAGTATTTTATTTTAACATCTATCCTACCTATACAACCCTCTATTTCATCTAACTCACATACTCAACCTTAAAAATAATTATTTTTTTGACTTGTTCCCCAAACAAATAAAAATAAGGGTTTCCTACCACAGCCGATTATCTAAGAAAATCCTATAATCAGACTTATGGGATAAAACCCTTATATATCAAGCTTTTAGCCCTATTCTATTCTTCTATTCTTGACATCAATGTTACGCACTCAACGTGAACCGTATGAGAGAACCGATCAGCGAAGAGCATACCGTAATGGCAGCTATAAGCGTGAACTGGTGACCCGGGTTGGAACACTGACCTTACGCATTCCTC